>JADGMW010000083.1_pt1 | contig 88997 bp, 82 predicted proteins | sample 8641801 | NCBI WGS metagenome assembly JADGMW01 (sample SAMN16272018, study PRJNA661076) | feces metagenome | isolation source: fecal sample from diarrhoea affected cattle A | host: Bos taurus | place: South Africa: Lokaleng Village, Mahikeng | collected 2019-09
TGCCCAGGTAGCTCAGTCGGTAGAGCAGGGGATTGAAAATCCCCGTGTCGGCGGTTCGATTCCGTCCCTGGGCACCACTGATACCGAAAAGCCCCAAACGAAGATCATTCGCTTGGGGCTTTTTATTGCCTGCCAGGCATAAATGCCGCCTGGCCCGGCAAGCATGCAGTTGACGGTTTTTCAATCGATCCAATGTCGCTCTTGCTCGACACGGGGGAGTTCCGCGATCCTCCATTGCATCAAGACGGCCCGTGGTCGTCCAAACGCCACTGCCGGAGAAGCGCATGAAGACCGTTGCTCAGATGATCAAGGACAAGCAGAACCACGATGTTCATACCATCGCCCCGCACACCACCGTGCTGGAAGCCTTGCGCATCATGGCCGAGCACAATGTCGGCGCCTTGCCGATTGTCGAGGACGGTCAACTGATTGGCGTGGTCAGTGAACGGGACTATGCACGCAAGGTGGTACTGCAAGGCCGTTCTTCGGTGGGCACCCCGGTCAGCGCCATCATGAGTGCTCCAGTGATCACCACCGAGCCCCGCCAGAGCATTCAGGCGTGCATGACCACCATGACCGAGCGCCACCTGCGCCACCTGCCCGTGGTCGAGGACGGCAAGCTGATCGGCATGCTATCGATCGGCGACTTGGTCAAGGAAGCCATTTACGAGCAGGAGAGCCTGATTCGCCAGTTGGAAAGCTATATTCGCGGCGAGTGAACGGTCGACTCTCGATCAGCTGTTTTCAGCGTGCCGGTGCGCCGGCAACCAATCCGTACTGCGCACCCATGCCTCGAATTGATCCGCCGGCAATGGCCGGCTGAACAGATAGCCCTGGACCTCCTGACAGCCCAGACGCCGCAGCAGGGCCAATTGCTCTTGGGTTTCGATCCCCTCGGCCATGGTCTTCAACCCCAGGCCATCAGCGATGCCGAGGATGGCCTGCACGATGCGCTGGTCGCTGGCATCGTTATGCAAATCGCGCACGAATGATCGATCAATCTTCAAGCGATGCACAGGCAGATGCTTCAAATAGCCGAGCGATGAATAGCCTGTGCCGAAATCATCGATGGCCAGGTGTACGCCCCGCTCGGCCAGCCGCTGCATTTCCCGCCCCACGCTGACCGAGTCTGGCGTGGTCAGGCTTTCGGTCAATTCCAGCTCCAGGCAGTTGGCGGGCAAGCCGCTCTCGGTCAAGCTCTCACACACCAGCTCGAACAACCCCGGCACACGAAACTGGGCCATCGACAGGTTGACCGCCATGCGCATCTCGGCCGGATAGCCGGCAGCCAACCAACGGCTCATCTGGGTGATTGCAGTGCGCAGTACCCAGGCGCCAATCTCGACAATCTGTCCGGTGCTTTCGGCCACCGGAATGAATTCCGTCGGCGCGATGTTGCCCAGCACGGGATGCCGCCAGCGCAGCAGCGCCTCGGTACCCACCAGGCGCCCCTCTTCCACGTTCAGCTGCGGCTGGTAATGCAATTCCAGCTCGTCGTTCGCCAGGGCCTGGCGCAAGGCGTTGCTGAGCAATTGCGCGCGCATCAGGCGCGCCTGCAACTCGGCTGTGAAGAACGCATGGTGGCCGCGCCCTTCCTGTTTGACGCGATACATGGCGCTGTCGGCATGGCGAAACAGCGTGTCCTGATCCCGGCCATCCTCAGGAAACATGGCAATACCGATCGAGGCGCTGACCTGCAGGCTATGGCCCTGCACCTCAATGGGCTGAGCAAGCTGAGCCTGCACTCGCACGGCAACCTGGGCGGCGCTCTGTGCGTTGGTAAAGGGCAAGGTGAGGATGAACTCATCGCCACCCTGGCGGGCCACGCTGTCCTCGTCGCGCAACAAGTCCCGCAGGCGCTGGGCCACGGCCACCAGCAACGAATCGCCAACCTGATGACCCAGCTGATCATTGACGTGCTTGAAGTGGTCCAGGTCCATGAACAACACAGCCAATGGCTGCTGATTGCGCTCGCAAATCTCCAGCGCCTGGGCGAAGCGCGCAGCAAACAGCGTGCGATTGGGCAAACCGGTCAAGGCGTCGAAGTGGGCCAATTGCTGGATGCGCTGCTGATCGAGGATGCGCTGGGAAATGTCCCGCGCCAGCACCACAAAGCGCTGCTGAAAACCCTTGTACATGCGCGCGGCCGACAGCTCGAAATGCACCACGCCACCGGCCTGCTCCAGGCGCAGCTGACGGCCATTGCTGACGCCTTGCAGGCGGGCTTCGTTGAGCGCCAACCGGCATGCGTTGGCAGCCTCGGTCGGCAGTGCTTCGTCAAGCGTGCGGTGCAGCATGTAGGGCAGGTCATCGATTTGCCGGTAATTGTCGGGAATGTGTACGCGCAGGCACAGCCCTTTGGCATCAAACTCGAACAACAGATCGGGAATGGCATCGATTACCGCGTGGGCGTGTTCGCGGGTTTCGTGGAGCGCGCGGTAAGGGGCCAGGATGGTCCCCACGAACATCACGCGATACAGCAGCAGGTAGGCCAGCACCTTGTAGACATGACCGGCCAGATTGTAGAGATCGGTCACTTGCGCATAGCGCGTGAACAGCAGCTCACTCATGACCATCAGGCCCAGCGCGCCGAATAACAGTGCCACGTTGAAACTGCTGCGCTCGCGCAGCTGGCGTACCAGCAGAAGCATGCTGAGCAGATGCATGCCGATCAGGCCATATTCGGCAATTTGCTTGATCGGTGTCAGGCCCGACCCGGGAATAAAGGTGCGCGGCATCCAGTGTGGATGGACCAAAAAAACCCAGTGCGCCGGAACCACGACAGCGAGCACGCCGCACAGGCCCAGCAGCCGCCAGGGCGCACGGAACGGCTGCCGCTGCTCTTCGACCAGATGCCAGGGAAAGCAGGCCACCAGCAACAAGGACAACGCAGCCAGGTAACGGGCCAGCAACCAGAAGTTGATGGCCTTTTCCGGATCGCTCGGCGTAAAGAAGCTGGGCATGCCCGGGTAGGAAAGCATGTGCGACGTATCCGCAATGGCCACACCCAGAAAGGCACAGGACACCAGCAGGATATTGCGCTGGCGATGCAGGCCATAGGTAGTCCAGCCCACCGTGAAAATCAGCCCAGCCACCAGAATGGCAAGGATTTCCAGACACTGATGCCACGTCAGAAAATGCGGGTTGTGCGAAGGTAAAACCCCAGCTGCCCACTGGATCGCCAACAGGCCGAGCAAGGCCAGCCCGAGCAAACCTGCTGCAAGCACCAGCGCGAAACGATGTTGGGGGTGAACCAAGTGGAACAGAGGCACGCACCAATCCTTTTAGATTGCGTGAACAAAGCGACTTTCAGGCAAAGTCTTACAGCATCGGACTGAGCACCGATGCACTGCATTTGACCGCCTGACCTGGCCCGCGTCTATCCGACAAAACGGTTATAGAAGCGGCGTTGATAAGGTCGCGGATAACATCCTGCTGTGAGTCAGAATGCATTGTTCTGTCGCGAAATCCCATGTGGCGTAGATCGCGACCGGCACTTTCAGTAAAATCCCGCCACCCTGAGTCTCAAGCCGACAAAATCCTTCCATTTAGAGGATATTTCGAGAGCCCTGAGACACCCGCAAGCCCACCTCGTGGTGGGCTTTTTGCTTTATTGATGCTGCGTGCGGTTTGCTTGGCGCTCCATGCCCCCTGTGCTAGCGTGCAGACGAGAGCGTTGCCGCAGTTGTGCGTCATGAAGAACAAAAGAGGACAACGTATGGTTCAGGCACCGCCTGCACTGGAAATCCGCAACCTGCACAAGCGCTATGGCGACCTCGAAGTGCTCAAGGGCATTTCCCTCACCGCTCGCGATGGTGATGTGATCTCCATTCTCGGCTCCTCCGGCTCCGGAAAATCCACTTTCTTGCGCTGCATCAACCTGTTGGAAAACCCCAACGAAGGGGAGATCCTGGTTGCCGGCGAACAGCTCAAGCTCAAGCAGGGCAAGAGTGGCGAACTGGTTGCGGCCGACGCCGCACAGATCAACCGGATGCGCAGCAAGCTCGGATTTGTGTTCCAGAACTTCAACCTCTGGCCGCACATGAGCGTGCTCGACAACATCATCGAAGCCCCGCGCCGCGTGCTCGGCCAGAGCAAGGCCGAGGCCATCGAGGCGGCCGAAGCGCTGCTGGCCAAGGTCGGCATTGCCGACAAGCGCCACGTGTATCCCAATCAGCTGTCCGGCGGCCAGCAGCAGCGCGCGGCCATCGCCCGCACGCTGGCGATGCAGCCCAAGGTCATCCTGTTCGATGAGCCGACCTCGGCGCTGGACCCGGAAATGGTCCAGGAGGTGCTTAACGTGATCCGCGCCCTGGCCGAAGAAGGTCGCACCATGCTGCTGGTCACCCACGAAATGAATTTCGCCAAACAGGTTTCCAGCGAGGTGGTGTTTCTCCATCAGGGCCTGGTCGAAGAACAGGGCACACCCGAGCAGGTATTCGACAACCCCCGTTCGGCACGCTGCAAACAATTCATGTCCAGCAACCGCTGAGGGAGTAATCACATGGAACACATCAAGACATTTGTGCTGGGTGCTGTCTTTTCCCTGTTCGTCGCTACCCAGGCTTTCGCGGCCGAGAAGCTCAAGATCGGTACCGAAGGCGCCCTGCCGCCCTTCACGATGATCAGCCCCAAGGGCGAGGTGGTCGGCTTCGACATCGATATTGCCCAGGCGCTGTGCGCGAAGATGAAGGTTGAGTGCGAGGTGGTACTGTTCGACTGGGACGGCCTGATCCCGGCGCTCAACTCCGGCAAGTTCGACATGCTCGCTGCCTCCATGTCGGTGACCGAGGAACGCAAGCAGGCCATTTCCTTCACCGACCCCTACTACACCAACAAGCTGCAGTTCGTGGCGCCCAAGTCGGTCGACTTCAAGACTGACAAAGACAGCCTCAAGGGCAAGGTGATCGGCGCACAGCGCGCGACCATCGCCGGCATCTGGCTGGAAGACCACCTGGAAGACGTGATCGACATCAAACTCTACGACACCCAGGAAAACGCCTACCTGGACCTGTCCACCGGCCGCATCGACGCCATGCTGTTCGACAAATACGCCCAGTGGGAATGGCTGAACAGTCCGGCCGGCAAGGATTTCGAATTCAAAGGTGAACCGGTCTTCGACGACGACAAGATCGCCATTGGCGTGCGCAAGAACGATGACGAACTGCGCGAGCGGCTGAACAAGGCGCTGGCGGAGATCCTCGCCGATGGCACCTATGAAAAAATCAATGCCAAGTACTTCCCCTTCAGCATTTACTAATCAGCCAGACCGCCGCCTGGTTCTCCGCCGGGCGGCGGCGCACGAGCTCACATGATCGATTTGCACGGATTCGGCCCGGCCCTTGTTGCCGGGACCTGGATGACCATCCAACTGGCCCTGGCCTCCCTGGCCCTCGGCCTGATACTCGGCCTGCTCGGCGCCTTGGCCAAGACCTCCCCCTACGCCACCTTGCGCTGGGTCGGCGGCACCTATTCAACCATTGTGCGCGGCATTCCCGAGCTGCTCTGGGTGTTGCTGATCTACTTCGGCACCACCGACGTGATGCGCGCCCTCGGTGAACTGTTCGGCATCAAGAACCTTGCTCTGAGCCCGTTCGCGGCAGGCACCATCGCCCTGGGCCTGTGTTTCGGCGCCTATGCCACCGAAGTATTCCGCGGCGCGCTGCTGGCCATTCCCAAGGGTCACCGGGAAGCCGGACTGGCCCTGGGCCTGAGCAAGGTGCGAATCTTCTGGCGCCTGGTGCTGCCGCAAATGTGGCGCATCGCCCTGCCGGGCCTGGGCAACCTGTTCATGATCCTGATGAAGGACACCGCACTGGTCTCGGTGATCGGCCTGGAAGAAATCATGCGCCGCTCGCAGATTGCAGTCAGCGTCAGTAAGGAGCCCTTCACCTTCTTCCTGGTTGCAGCCTTCATCTACCTGGGCCTGACCGTGCTGGCCATGACCTGCATGCACTTCCTGGAAAAACGTGCCGCTCGCGGCTTTGCAAGGAGCGCAGCATGAGCTGGGACGTTTTCATCCGTTGGCTGCCAAGCTTCCTCGACGGCGCATTGCTGACCTTGCAACTGGTCGGTGTTTCCGTGGTGGCCGGCCTGATCCTCGCCCTGCCGCTGGGCATTGCCCGTGCTTCGCGCAATCTGGCGGTGCAAGCGCTGCCTTATTGCTACATCTTCTTTTTCCGCGGCACTCCGCTGCTGGTGCAACTGTTCCTGGTCTACTACGGCCTGGCGCAGTTCGAGGCGGTTCGGGAAGGACCACTGTGGCCCTATCTTCGCGATCCCTATTGGTGCGCGATCATCACCATGACGTTGCACACGGCGGCCTATATCGCCGAGATCATCCGCGGCGCCATCCAGGCGGTGCCACCGGGCGAAATCGAAGCGGCCCGGGCGCTGGGCATGTCCCGTCGCCAGACCATGTGGCATATCGTCCTGCCGCGCGCAGCACGCATCGGCATGCCGGCCTACAGCAACGAGGTGATTCTGATGCTCAAGGCCAGCGCCTTGGCCAGCACCATCACCCTGCTGGAACTGACGGGCATGGCGCGCAAGGTCGCCGCCCGCACCTATTTGCATGAGGAAATGTTCCTGACAGCCGGCCTGATCTACCTACTGATCGCGTTCATATTGATGCAGGGCTTCAAATTGCTGGAGCGCTGGCTGCGGGTCGATGCTACCCAGCAAGGTCGTTGATACAACCCACGCGTCGCCCTGGTATGAAAAATGCCTGATATCGGTACTGCGGCCGGGAATTAAACCTCCCGGCCGACCTATTCTAAACACTGCATGTCCAGCCACTGCCAAGAAAAGGGAGCAACACTCCATGAAGAACTACAAGAAACTTCTGCTGACTGCCGCTGCACTCGTGTTCGCCAGCAGCAGTTTTGCTGCCGAAAAACTGACCATCGGTACCGAAGGTGCCTACCCCCCGTTCAACCTGATAGACGCCAGCGGACAAGTCGTTGGTTTCGACGTCGAAATCGGCCAAGCGCTGTGCGCCGAGATGAAAGTCGAATGCAACGTGGTTACCTCTGACTGGGACGGCATCATCCCGGCCCTCAACTCCGGTAAGTTCGACATGCTGATCGCCTCCATGTCGATCACCGAGGAGCGCCAGCAGGCCGTTGACTTCACCAACCCCTATTACACCAACAAGCTGCAATTCGTGGCACCCAAGTCGGCGAATTTCAAGACTGACAAGGACAGCCTCAAAGGCAAGGTAATCGGTGCCCAGCGCGCCACCATCGCCGGCTCTTGGCTGGACGACAACCTGGGCAACAGCATCGAGATCAAGCTCTACGACACCCAGGAAAACGCCTATCTGGACCTGTCTTCCGGTCGCATCGATGGCATCCTTGCCGATACCTTCGTTCAGTGGGAATGGCTCAAGAGCGATGCCGGCAAGAACTTCGAGTTCAAGGGCGAGCCGGTGTTCGACAACGACAAGATCGGTATTGCCGTGCGCAAGGGCGACGATGAGCTGCGTGAGCGCCTGAACAAGGCACTGGCCGCAATTGTCGCTAACGGCACCTACAAGAAGATCAACGACAAGTATTTCCCCTTCAGCATTTATTGATCCGAACAGACGGCGCCCGGCTGACAGTCAGCCGGGCGCCGTCGCTTTTAATCAGGCACCTGCGCCGTCGCCCGGACGCTACGCCCACCGGTACATTCATGCCTTCCCGCCTTGCCGCACACTTCCAGTCCCTGAACAGCTTTCTGCTCCGTCATCAGGACCTGTGGCGCCCGCGCCCTTTCACCCACCGGCACCTGCCCTGGGAACATCAGCACCCTGAACTGGGCCACTGGCTACGCCGACGCAGCCTGGCCGACGCCGAAACTGCACATCATCAGCCAGCCCTGCTCAGAGAAGCACCCGCGCCGTTTCCCACCTTGGCCGCCGAGGCACTGGCGCTCAGCCAGGTCGAAACCCTGTTCTGCGCACCGCCACAAGACTATGCCGAACCCGTTGCCGTGCCCGGGCGTAAATGGCAACAGATCCAGGCGTTCAGCGGTCACCTGCAATTCGACCAGGCACCTCAACATTGGCTCGACTGGTGCGCCGGCAAGGGCCATCTCGGTCATCACTTGGCGAGCAACGGCACCGCCCTCACCTGCCTGGAACGGGACGAAGCATTGGTGAGCGCGGGTCAGCTATTGGCCAGGCGCAGCCTGCCCATGGCCCGGCATCTGCATCAGGATGTGATGGCCGAGGACGCCGCCCGCCACCTCGACCCCAGCATCACGCCCGTGGCCCTGCATGCCTGCGGCGATTTGCACGTGCGCCTGCTACAGCTGGCCGTCAGGCAAGGTTGTCGGCAACTGGCAATCGCCCCCTGCTGCTACAACCGTACCGCCGGCGATAGCTATCGACCGCTTTCCACCGCCGGCCACACTTCGACGTTGCGGCTGAGCCGCGACGAACTCGGCCTACCGCTGAGCGAAACCGTCACTGCCGGCGCTCGGGTGCGCCGCCAGCGTGACCTGTCCATGGCCCGCCGCCTGAGCTTCGACCTGCTGCAACGTCAGTTGCGTAATATCGACGAGTACCTCAATACCCCCTCGCTGCCTACTGGCTGGCTGAACAAGAGCTGCGCCGATTACTGCCGTGAGCTGGCCGCCCTCAAAAATCTGCCGGATCCAGGCGAGCAAGACTGGCCTGCCCTGGAAGCCTCCGGCTGGCAGCGCCTGGCCGAGGTACGCAACCTGGAACTGGTGCGCGGCCTGTTCCGTCGCCCGCTGGAGCTCTGGTTGGTGCTGGATCGTGCCCTGTTTCTGGAAGATCAGGGTTTTCAAGTCCGCCTGGGCCATTTTTGCCCTAGCGAACTGACACCGCGCAACCTCCTGCTTATCGCCGAACGTTAAGTGAGATACCCACAAAACCTGTGGATAACTCTGTGCGCAATGCTTGGAAAAGCAGCTCTAAAGCCCGAAAACCGGGCCTTCTGAATAGTTGGCCTATTTTCAACCAACGGCAATAAAGTCAGTTAAAACAGCAGGTTGAGCATTTCGTCGAGCCAATCACAGATTTTTTCTCAAAAAGCTCGACGTTCAATTCCGATTGTGAATAACCGCAAACCATTTTCTACCCAACGAGACCGAAAAGCCCATTCAACGGTTTACAGCGCAAGCCCAATCGTTATAATGCGCCTCCATTACGCCGGTATAGCTCAGCTGGTAGAGCAACTGACTTGTAATCAGTAGGTCCCGAGTTCGACTCTTGGTGCCGGCACCAATCAAATGCTTTCCCATGACTCCTCATGATCCGAAAGCGACATCAAACCCCGCCCCGTGCGGGGTTTGTCGTTTCTGGATGCATCTGGGTGCATTTGTATGTTCTGAGGGATTGGGTATACGTGACGGTATATCCCAGTTCGACGGACATTCATATACCTATGCCACGCTTAGCAGTCCCCCTAACCGACGCCAAATGCGACTCCGCCAAACCCCGAGAAAAAGACTACACGTTGTTCGACGGGCAAGGCTTGTATCTCCTTGTGAAGAGCCGCGGCACGAAGGTTTGGCGCATGAAGTACACCCGGCCCGATGGCAGGGCCGGTTTGGCCACGTTTGGAAACTACCCTGCTGTTGGACTCAAAATGGCACGCCATCGTCGGGCAGACGCTTTGGAGCTTTTGGCGAAGGGCATTGACCCGGTCGAAAGCGCACGGCAGGCAAAGCAAGACGCTGAACAAGCTCGCAGACATACATTTGAAGCTATTGCACGAGAGTGGCATGCAGCCAGCGCCGGCAAATGGAAGCAGCACCATGCGGATAGCGTGCTGCGCCGTTTAGAAATACACATCTTTTTAGAGCTAGGGACCAGACCAATCGCTGATCTCAAAACACGCGACCTACTCAGCCCTCTTAAAAAAATTGAGAAGCGCGGCACCTTGGACACAGCGAACCGTATGGGGCAGTACTTGGCGAAAATTATGCGTTTTGCCGTTCAACAAGGTTATATAGATAGCAACCCTGCCGCTGACCTCTTGGGTGCTACCGCAACACGCCGGGTTGAACACCGTCCAGCCTTGCCCTTAGAGCGGCTACCTGAATTTCTGCAGAGGATTGATGCTTACCGTGGACACCCGCTCACACGTATAGCTATAGAACTGTCGCTGCTGGTTTTCACCCGATCCAGTGAGCTGCGCTTCGCGCGTTGGGACGAAATCGACTTTGAGCGTGCCCTTTGGACAATTCCAGGAACGCGCGAATCTATAGAGGGTGTTCGCTATTCATCCCGGGGGATGAAGATGGAAACACCACACTTAGTGCCGCTGAGCCGGCAAAGCCTGGTATTGGCCGAAAAAGCTCAGCAACTCACGGGCCGCTTTGAGCTGATTTTCGCCGGGAAAAGCAGTTTCTGGAAACCGATGAGCGAAAATACCGTTAATGCTGCGTTGCGACGGATGGGGTACGACACCAAGAGTGAAGTTTGCGGCCACGGCTTCCGAGCAATGGCATGCTCAGCCCTCGTCGAGTCTGGGCTGTGGAGCCATGACGCCGTCGAACGTCAGATGAGCCATCAAGAGCGGAATAATGTGCGAGCAGCTTACATCCATAAAGCAGAGCACATCCATGAGAGACGACTCATGATGCAATGGTGGGCCGATTACCTCGATAACTGCAGGGCACGCTTCGTCACTCCGTATGAATTTGCTCATCCTGAACTGACATCGGACAAGGTATCGAGGCTAGGCCAAGCGTAAAAGAAAGCTGACTCCAGCAGGTCAAGCTGTGAAAACGCATTTCTCCTGCAATTAGAAAAGCCAAGCACCGCTTGCAGATGCTGAAAATCGAGAGCGTCAACAACACGGAGACGCACTCGAATGCACCTTGAACTTTCCCTTGGCAAGGCACTGATTCCTCAGCCCCAAGTCTGCCGGATGCTTGGCAAAAGCCGTTCCGGTCTCCAAAAGCTGCGCGAAAACGATCCTGATTTCCCCCTACCGGTCAAGCCCGGTCACGGCCGACAGGCGCGGTGCTATTACGTCGCAGAGGAGATTCATGCCTGGCTGCTTATCCAGATCAGTAAGAGGGACCTGGCATGAAACCTTTGGTCCAGTCTGCTGCCAAGCACTTCCAGCTCAACAATCTTGCAACTGCCCAAGGCCTGTCGGACACAAACAACGAACCTGCTGCAGTCTCGTTTGAGACACTGCCGGCTGAGCCGCATAACGATGCGCAGACTGACAAGCCTTCATCCAGTATCGGACAAAATCCGGCGACCTCCCTCGTCAGGTTCGTCACGGAGCGCTTCCACCTGTTCCACGATGACAACCAAGTAGCGTTTTGCCAGGACAGGAGTACCGGAGAATTCTTTGCGCTCGAAAGTCGCCAGTTTCGCGATCGCATACTGGCCAACTACTACCAAGCAAACGGCCACTCCCTGCGCGAGCAGCCCATGCGCGAAGCACTCGGAACACTTACTGGGCTAGCACGTTTTCAAGGCCCCTGCCTAAGCGTAAGCCTGCGCACGGCTGAGTATAACGGAGCCTATTATCTCGATCTGGCGGCACCCGGTGAGAGTCGAGCGGTCCGGCTTCGGCGGGGTAGTTGGGACATCATTAGTTCTCCCGAAACCGTATTTATTCGACCTGAATCGATGCAGCCGCTTCCCCTGCCAATTCCTGGCGGCAGCATTGACCCCCTATGGCGGCTGGTGAATGTTCCGCATAGTGCCAGACTGTTAATTCTAACCTGGCTAATTGAGTGCCTACGTCCTGAAACCCCTTACCCGCTTCTGGAGCTAATCGGCGAGCATGGAACTGCCAAGAGCGGGACCCAACGGATCTTGCGGTGCTTGATAGACCCAAATGGTTGCAATCTCAGGGGCGTTCCGAAATGTGCCGAGGACATTTTCGTCTCTGCAAGAGCTTCCGCAGTCCTGAGTTACGAAAATGTCTCTCACCTCTCAGCCTCTATGCAGGATGCGCTTTGTATCGTGGCAACAGGCGGTGGCTTCGCAAAGCGCAAGTTATACTCGAACTTCGATGAGAGCGTGATAGAGGTGAAACGCCCGATCATCCTCAACGGGATTGCAGTGTCGGTAACTGCGCAGGATCTCGTTGATCGAACGATCAGCATAGAGTTGCCAGTAATCGCTGAGCGGCGAGAAGCCAACGAAATTTGGTATGAATTCGAGCTGCTCGCGCCCAGCCTACTGGGGGCCCTGTTAAATATCGCAGCCAAGGCGTTGGAGGCTCTTCCAACGATACAGCTACCACCCGAAAGGCGGCCGCGCCTGCTCGAATATGCGCGTTTAGGTATGGCTGTGGCACAGGTCATGGGAGGCGAGCCAGATGATTTCCTTCGAGAGTTCGATGCCAGCCGACAATTGAGCTTGCTGCGTACTATCGACGAGAGTCCTGTGGCTATGGCTATACAGGAGCTGATCAAGGATCACCCTGAAGGCGTAACTGACTCCGTTAAAAATCTATTAATTCTCCTTGAAAAATACCGCTCCCCCGGTTGTGACTCATGGCCAAGGTCCCCCAAGGGCCTCGGGGATGCCATGCGCCGCGCTGCGCCGGCCCTTCGCCAGTTTGGCATCCAGTGCAAATGCCTGAGGAAGGGGAGCGGAGGCATTATCCGCTGGATGATCAGTAAAAGCGGACCCCAGCCAGGCGCATCCGGAATCAACTCGTAAATGCCTTGCTGACTAAAGCCGCCAGGTAAAAGGCCGAGTAAGCCTCGGGCAATCCTGCCCCTGCAGTTCCACCGCTCGGCCACAGTAAGCTCGTCCAGAGCCCGGTTGGACTAGTCACATCTCTCTACGAAACCCCGAGTCCCCCGATGGGACTTGGGACTTGGGACTTGGGACTTTAGTGACTTTAGTGAGAAAGGGGTCACTCCTTCAAAACACCACACATCCTTTGATGGCCTAAAGGCCATTCCCGGCCAGCAAATGGCTGGACACGGTGCGCTCAAATCAAACGTGGTTGGAACTGACGGCACCATTGCTGCCACCACCTGGCCGGGGCGCTTCTCTCACAAGTGCTGTGTGCTGTGGTCAAGCCGAAGCTGTGGCCGATGCACCTGCTATAAGCCTAACGTGCTTTTCGAACCCAAGTCCCAAATGTCCCAAGTCCCGCCGACGAACCCAACCTCGGGCAGCGAGCCGAAGCTTAGTGCCCAAACTGACTTCGCTTCAGAAGGGCGCACAACCAGCATTATATTGCCCCCTCGTTCCACAGTAGGTGAAGTGGAACGAAGGGGGAGCATTCCACCAAGATAGATACGCGGATCAAGGGGACATTGGCCAGCTCGTACAACGACGTCACGCCCAGGAATCGGCGAACTCGCCTCGCAGCTCGACCTGCACAAGCGCACCCTCTCCACGTCGACCGCCTGAACAAGAACGTTGCGACCCGCAAGTAACAGATCGCGTCGCGCTGGAAGAACGCCCCTGGTCTGTTGGTCGGGAGGCACGTCGCCCTGGCCTCCGCCGTGCTGTCCCTGATTGACCGCATGCCCACCAAGGACCGCCCGGGACGTTCTCGCGACCCTGGCCGAGCGGGCCGAAGCCACCGGGGTCCGCCCGTTCTCCGACTACTTCGACGAGGCTGCGCGCCTGGCGGGTACCACCAACAGCCGTGCCTAGGACGCCTAAGTATCCCGCGAGGACTTCACCCTGGCCGAGAGCCGCCCGTTTGCCCACGTGCATTAGGTTTGGTGCCCAGCGGCGGAGTCGGAACAGAGGCCGGGGTTGCTCCGCCGTGCTTCAAAGGACCATCCCACAAGGACGGCCCTTCTTGCTCATGCAGTTGCGAGGCGACGCGCGCCAATCGACAGTCGGAGGGCAACTTTTTTGAGGGACCCCGCTCCCGGAATCCCATGAACGCGACCTAATGCACCCACGGACCAACCGAATCGGAGAGCGCCATGGAACTGCAACAGATGAGTACCAAGTCCCTGCTGGCCATGCACAACTCAAAGGCCAAGCTGATCGCGCGGATCGAACAGATCGCCGAGGCCAATAGCATCTGAGCACGTTCGGGTGGCCAATGAAGCCCGAGGTGACCGAGCCGCGCACACAGCCGAAGGCCGAGCTTACCGAGACGTACAAGGCTACGATAGAGACCAACAAGAAGCCTGCAGGCAAGGCATCGGCCGCCTTGCCCGCGAGTTCCTAATGGACTCGACAGGCTATCCGCACGCGATGATCAATGCGCAGATCGAGGGGCACAGGCAACTGCCGAGTCGGTTCGGTGGTACGGCCACGACATGCGCAAGAGGTCCCCCGGTAGAAGGTGCACGTTGCCGATATGAAAGGAATCGACTGAGTGGTTGGCGGACCGTGGCTGTGGTCGAACCGGCCCCCAGCCGGTAAACTGAGAAGGGTTTTCGCATGAGCATCCCTAACTAGAAAACTACCACCACGAGGCTACCTGTTTTGCTAGACCGCATTGTTAATGGCGACTGTCTTGAGTTGCTGTGCTCCCTCCCCGATGAGTCCGTAGACCTCGTCGTCTCGTCACCCCCTTACAACATCGGCAAGGAATACGAGGCGAAGCGGGAGCTTCAGCACTACCTCGACGACCAGCGTGCCGTGCTGCGAGAGTGCCATCGTGTCCTCAAACCCACTGGTTCGATCTTCTGGCAGGTGGGCTCCTTCTCTCACAAGGGCACGCTCGTGCCTCTTGATGTGAAGTTTTTCCCCATTCTCGAAGACCTCGGAATGCTGCCGCGCAACCGTATCGTCTGGGTTCGTCAGCACGGCCTACATGCGAAGAACAAGTTTTCCGGCCGACACGAGACCATCTTGTGGTTTACCAAGGGCGAGGAGTTCTTCTTCGACCTAGACGCCGTGCGTGTGCCACAGAAGTGGCAGAACAAAAAGTCCCACCGTGGCGAAAACAAGGGAGAGCTATCCTGCAACCCCGAAGGCAAGAACCCAGGCGACGTGTGGGTCTTCCAGAATGTGAAGCACAACCACGAGGAGCAGACTGTCCACCCTGCGCAGTTCCCCGAGGGGCTGATCGCTCGCATCGTCCTCGCGACGACGCCCAAGGGCGGCGTGGTGCTGGACCCGTACATGGGTACCGGCACCACGGCGGTGGTCGCACGTGACCACGATCGACGCTATCTCGGCGCCGAATTGAACGCGGGCTATCATGCGGTCTCTATGCGCCGCCTAAGCGGCCTGCCTGACGAGCGAGGCTACTTCCCCAACCTCAAGACCCTGCGCGCTTACGTGGCTCGCACGGGGGAGCCCATCGAGAAGTTCCGCTTCGACGTCCAGGTCGGCAAGGTGGCCTCCGACGGCAGCAAGGCGAAGATATACCCGGAGGAGTACCACGCCGAGCAGTTGACGGAGCGCCTGCAGTACGAGGCCGATGCGTTCGAGGCAAAGATCGCAGGCAGGCCAATCCCCGAGGCGAATGACCTCAACGGGAAATCGAAAAAACCGCTGCGCGAGGTCCTGCCGCCCGAGCCGCTCCCGCTGTTCGACGGGCAGTAGACGTCAGAGGTCTTCCAGCATTATCTCGGGGTCGATTTTGCAGCGGCCTGCGCGCCCGTTCGTGATGATGAACGGGCGTAGTCCCCTTGTTCCCACGGTGCGGGAGTAGCGGGCTGCCGAGTAGTCGGTCCATGTTGCCTGGACGCCCCCCACGGGCTCGAACAGGCCCACCAGCCGGATAGGAACGGTGAAGGCGGCATGCTGCGCCAGTGCCGTAAGCTGGTTTAGCGCCTGCTCATAGTAGAGGGTGCTGTTCGATGAGGGGAACATACCGGCCTTGGTTACGATGATGACCAGTCCCGTGGGCGCACCGTGGAAGACCGTCTGCGCTCTGTAGAAGAGATCCGAGCGCTGGGTGTTGTTGAGGAGAAACGGGTAGTTGGAGAACTGTACTTCCACCACGACGCCGTTCTTGCCGAAGTCCACATCGGTGCCGAGGAATTTGAAGGCTGCTGGAATGGCGATCTTCTCTTGCCAGCCCAGCGGGACGAGGCCATCGGCGATGTGCTGGTTGGTGCCCACTGGGTCAAAGATCGGCGCGCCCTGCTTCCCTGCTTGGTCCGATGCCTTGAGGTGCAGCGGCATGGCTGTTAGCACCCGCTCAAGCTCGACCCACTGTTGCTGATAAACACCCGCAATAGCATTCCCTGCGCCGTTGAAATCCTGATACTTGACTTGCATCCTACTTGCCCCAAGTTACAAACGGAGCATCGTAACTGAGAACTCCCGGAGCATGCTAGAAACGGAGTTGCCCGGCTATGCCATGAAGGAGGCCACCCTCCACTGCGGCCCTTTCGTTTCATCGCCTTAGGTGCGATGGTGCCCCTGATAGAGGATCAGGGAGCCTTCGTCTCCGGCTTGCCATCGGTGAACTTGTGGACGTCGTAGAGAAAGCGCGCGTTCTTCCACCTTACCGATGCGATAGTGTCCATGTCCACGTCGCTGGCCTCCATCGCCTCGTACTGGCTACGCACCTTATCGCGGGTGGGCTCAAGTACACACTCCAGACGGCATAGCACAGTGAAGGGCAGGATGATTCGACCCTATTCCGAGGGCTTGAAGGCCCTGATTAGCAGATATGCACTATTCCAGATGATAAGGTCAGAGTCTGCTCACGCGTTTTTCCTTACTCGTAAAGCAAGGGAGGCATTATAGCGCCGCCTCCCTGCGAGTTGTCTTGATCGGGTACGAACCTTAACCGCTCCTCTCCGGCCTTGCTAGTAAAGGCGAATGTGCAATTATCTCGACAAGATTGCAGCTCTGCTCAGGAGCGATACTGGAGCGGCCCGGCCGGCGGTGGCCCATAACACCGGCAGCGAGCCACGGAATTAGTGCAATGCACTGCCTCCGTTTCGGGGGTTCGCCGCAGCCAGCGTTACGGCAAAAAGCCCGCGTCGTATAGTTACGGCGCGGGCTTTTTCATGATGGCTATGAAGGGCTGTTTATTAAGCTGCCGACTGAACGGCTTGACCAAACCGCTTGCAACCCCCCGTGATGGTCACTCTTTGTACTTATTATCCAGGTCTCTCAAATTCTTCGCATTTTGCGACTGTAGCAGTGCGTTCAACGCTTTGGACAGGGTGGAAAGCCACATCGTCGCGTGCCGCAAATGAGAGAAATTATCTTCTGCTTCAGAGATCGCGTTTTTTTCGATCAACGAGCAATTCTTGAAAGCTCTCGCAGGAACTCTGACGCTGCCCCCACTTCGAATTCCCTTCGAGAAGTGGAATTCCCCATATTTCCCAGTGTAGCTAAACCACTCAACCGTAACGCCATTCGGCGTATTTTTCAGTCTCACATCGTGCGTCCAACTCTTCCCCTTTCGGTGTTCTTTCTGATGCTCGGCACGCGCCTGCCGAAATTGCTGCTGAACATCAATTGCCTCCGCCTGAATAACGGCCGCCATAAAATCGAGCCACGCCCGAATCAGGGGTTGGCCGATAGGCATCAGGTGGGAAAACGGCAAATCCTGATGAAACATCCGCGGCACCCTAGGGAAGTGAATCTCAATCCCCCGGCGCATGTCCACCATTTCATCTTCGATCTTTACCAGATAATCAAGGGCCTGCTGATGATGCATATATCTTCTCCGACGAGTTTGTTGCGGAAAAGATTGTCCTATTTGCATCAAGCTTAGGGTGCCGGGTAAATGCTCATTTCCACCAATTAGCCGGAGCCAGGTACGGAATGCTACGCGAAGTTCCGTAGAGAACAGTGGAATAGAAAAATGGTGTTCCACCAAGATAACTATGTGGAACAAGGGGTGAGCAAAGGAAATTGCAGTCGGATCTGGACGCCGTAGCCTGCATGCCCACGCCCACGCCCACGCCCCGGCGAGTCTTGTGGCGAAGAACTACTTGTCAGTCGCCGAACCCAAAAAGATTCCCTCCTGCGTCGACAAAGTCATCAATCATTGGAAGTCCCGTGGCCGGGTTCGTCAAGAGTAATGCTCCGTGATTGAAAGGAGGCTCCGATAATACAGAATCGACATCGAAGGATGGTTCTATAAACGATTCCTGTAATAGGGTATTGCCGCATTGGGGCTCGGAACCGTCACCAGACAGTGTGTCATGGATAACAACGCTTTCGTTCCGGCCTCGATAGACAATAGTGATGTATCCGTCGTTAAAACTACCTACCCCAAAAAGGCTTCGGAAGTATTTGACCATGACCATCTCCTAGAACCATTGCCCCTGTTCTCCATCTGAGGTCAAACACGCCTGACGAGAAGTGCGTGCGCTGTCTGAATCGGACATCAAGCGTAGATAATAGCTCTCGCCGCCTTCTTGCAGTCGGATGAAGAACGTAATCTCAACCTCATGAAAGTCTGGAGTTCTCTCCGCCAGTTCTAAAAGCTCTCTCAGCCTCGATGAAAACTCTTGCATGTTCTTTCTCCATATAAACCCGAATAAATAGTCCCCCACCGGACCGGAGAAGCAAGGGCCAGGAAACCCTTGGCGCAAGCTTTTGCATTGATATCATTTGTGCTGCGATAGCGCTGCTACCCACCAGTCCAATTCAAACCATTGATTTTGCAGGGATGGGAACAATGAACAGAGTTTTCTTGCTATTGGCCTGCGGGCTGGTTATGGGCGGTTGCGCAGGGACTACGACGCTCGAATGGTCAGAGTCGGAACCCCTTCATTCATCCGGATGGCGACAAGGCGTCCTACCGATTGCGCGGACTGGGCGGGGTCGTGCTCCATAAAGTCGTTGAGGAGTACGATGAAAAGTGACGGATTTCTGGGCATTGGCATCGTGTGAAGACCGAGCCGCTGTCAGGGTTCGATCATGCAATGTTCTATCGCCGTCTTTCGGCAGCGCTACCCGACTGGGCGTTCGTCTACTTTGGGCCGAAGAAGCTGGGATCCCCTTTGTTCTTAACCGTGGGCAGGAATTGCTTTTCGTGAGCTTCTACCCAGTAATCATCCAACGCCGGCCAAGGCTCTGTACCTGCTTTCTCCGCTGGGCTCGCACTGCCCGCCCGGAACGCCAGAGTTAGAATATTCCTAAAATAGAACCGGAGCCATCCAGCCAAATAGCAGTCATGTAAAGCCCTAGTCACATCATGCTCAGGGGTTTCGTCGTTACTGGAAATCCTGGACTGAAATAAAACGGCCGAGACTCCGCCAAGTGCCGAGAGGGGTATTCCGTTCTAGCGGAACGACATGCCACTTTCAGCGGATTCACACTGCTCGAACAGACATTCCACGCCAAACAGGACATCGACATGTTTATGCAAGCAGACGCCTGTGACATCGATGTCCATTTCCGAACGAGGATGTCCGTTGCCTACTGAGTTGACGAGCCAGTTAACAATAAGCACAACGGTATCTTTGGCTATGGGTATACGCTTAGGTATACGCATCTCAACTGAAAGCCACACATTCCCGAATCCATACGCCCTGCAGACCCACCGTTCGACTCCTGGTGCCGGCACCATACAAAACAACGACTTAGGCTCACCGCAAGGTGGGCCTTTTTCGTTTATGGCTCGGGCTAACACGAAGCGATAAATCCCCCGCCTTTCCCTACTGTGCTTTCCGCTCCCTTGCTGGCCCTTTGATTACCATCGGCAGTCTTCGTCTGGCATGATCACCCCTCTATCAAACCCAGTCCGGGATAGCCGGGGGATGATTTCAAGGGATGGAACATGGTCGAGAGCAGTAACTTCGCCTTTCTCAAGGAACACGACCCGGTGTTCTTCCAGCTCGCCAATGCGGCCGAGCGAGCATTCGCCAGAGATCCCAACACGACCCTGATCAAGCTGCGTCAGCTAGGTGAGGCACTGGCTCAGGATCTGGCTGTACGCGCTGGCATCGAATTCGACGCCACCCTCTCCCAGTCCGACCTCCTTTTCCGCCTGAGCCGGGAAATCCAGCTCGACGGCAACATCCGCAACCTGTTCCACACCCTCCGTATCGAAGGCAACAAGGCCACTCACGAATTCCGCACCCAGCACCGCGAGGCGCTGGACGGGCTCAAGGTCGCTCGTGCCCTGGCCATCTGGTATCAGCAATCGTTCGGCAAGAACGGCAGCGCCTTCAAGTCCGGCCCCTTCGTCACCCCCGCCGACCCCAGTGCGCCGCTGCGTGAGTTGCAAGAGCAAATAGAACAACTGCGCGCCGAGTTGGGTGACAGCCGCCAGCAGCTGGAAAGCAACCAGCAACTGGCCGAGCTGTTGGCGCGGGAGAAAGAAGAGTACGCCAGCCTCTCCGGGCAAATGAGCGAGGAAGCGCGCACCTACGAGCAGATCGCTCTGGAGCACGAAGCCGAACTGGCCAAGACTCGCAGCGAATTCGAGGCACGCCTGCAGGCACTACATCAGCAATTGGAAAACCAGCCGCAGGCCGCCCAGCAGGTCATGCGCAAAACTCAGCAGGCCAGCAGCCAGTTCGACCTCAGCGAAGACCTCACCCGCATCCTCATCGACCAGCAGCTGAATGATGCCGGCTGGGAAGCAGACTCGCTCGATCTCACTTGGAGCAAGGGCGCACGACCGGAAAAGGGCAAGAACAAGGCCATTGCCGAGTGGCCGACCAGCAAGTCCAAGGAAAATGCCGATTACGTGCTGTTTATCGGCCTCACGCCGATGGCCATCGTCGAAGCCAAACGCCAGCGCATCAACATCGCCGACCGCATCCCGCAGGCCGAGCGTTATTCTCGCCAGCTGATCATCGCAGGCGATCTGCAACGCGCCGGGCAAGACGCCGGCTGGGCCGATGGCCAGGGCGGGCATTTCCAGGTGCCGTTCGCCTTCGCCTGCAATGGCCGGCCCTACGTTAAGCAACTCGCCGAACAGTCCGGCATCTGGTTTCGCGATTTGCGCGGCCCAGCCAACCTGCGGCGCCCGCTGCAGGACTTCCATACGCCCGAGGGTCTGCTCGACCTGCTCAAACGCAGCCGCGAGCAGGCTGAGAGCACGCTCCAGCATGAAGGCTTCGCCTACCTGAAACTGCGTGACTACCAGGAAAACGCCATCAAGGCCGTGGAACAAGCGCTGGCCGCCAACCGCCGCCAATGCCTGCTGGCCATGGCCACCGGGACCGGCAAGACCCGCACCATCATCGGCCTGATGTACCGCCTGCTCAAAGCCGAACGCTTCCGCCGCATCCTGTTTCTAGTGGATCGCAGCGCCCTCGGTCAGCAGGCCATCGAAGCCTTCAACGAAGCGACGCTGGAGCAGAACCACACCCTGGCGCAGATCTACGACATCAAGGAACTCGGCGACATGGCCGCCGAGGCCGAGACACGCATCCAGGTCGCCACCGTGCAGGCCATGGTGCGACGCATCTTCCAATCAGATACTCCACCACCCATCGACGCCTTCGACTGCATAATCGTCGACGAAGCCCACCGTGGTTACACCCTTGACCAGGAGATGACCGAAGGCGAGCTGGCGGTGCGCGACTTCAACCAGTACCTGTCGCAGTACCGCCGCGTGCTCGATTACTTCGACGCCTGCCGCATCGGTCTGACCGCCACCCCGGCCAAGCACACCAGCGAAGTTTTCGGCGCCCCGGTCTTCACCTACAGCTACCGCGAGGCGGTGGCCGATGACTGGCTGATCGACCACGAGCCGCCGATCCGCTACCAGACCCTGCTCAGCCAGAACGGTATCCACTTCGCCAAGGGTGAAAGCGTCAGCGTCATCAACACCGCCACCGGCGAGGTGGACGTGGCCGAGCTGGAGGACGAACTCGACTTCGAGATCGAGTCCTTCAACCGTATGGTGATCACCCCCGGCTTCGACAAGGTGGTCTGCGAACAGCTCGCCCAGGAACTCGATCCGCTGAGCGACGAGAAGGCGATGATCTTCTGCGTCAACCAGGCCCACGCCGAACGGGTCAAGAACCTGCTCGACGAGGCCTTCAAAGAGGTCCACGGCGAGCACTACAACCAGTCCGCCGTGCAGATCATCACCGGGCAGAGCGACAAGGTCGAACAGCTGATCCGCCAGTACAAGAACGAGCGCTACCCGAGCATCGCCATCACCGTCGACCTGCTCACCACCGGCATCGACGTACCGCGCATCTGCCATCTGGTGTTCATGCGCCGGGTGCGCTCGCGCATCCTCTATGAACAGATGAAGGGCCGCGCCACCCGCCGTTGTGATGACATCGGTAAGACCGTGTTCAAGATCTACGACCCGGTCGATCTCTACGCCAGCCTCGAAGCCGTCGACACCATGAAGCCGCTGGTCAAAGACCCCAGCGTGACCCTTGAACAGTTGGTCAACGAGCTGACCAACCCGGCCAGCCTCGACGCACCCGGCAGCCTGCCGGACAGCAGCCATGCCCACGACGTGCTCGACCAGCTCAGCCAGCGGGTCATGCGCATCCTGCGCAAGGCCAGCCATAAGGCTGAGGAAAAACCGACCCTCAAACAGAAACTCACCGAACTGGAAGACGCCTGGGGCGTGGCGCCGGATAAGTTGCACCAACACCTGCACCAGCTCGGCCCGCAGCAGGCCGCACAGTTTGTCCGCCAGCACGCCCAGTTGCTCTACCAGCTCGCCACCGTCAATGCCCTGCTCGGCTCGGAAAATTACCCGGTCATTTCCAGCCACACGGACGAGCTGATGGTCCGCGAGCAGAATTACGGCGCCAACCAGAAGCCCGCCGACTACCTGGAAAGCTTCAACGACTTCATCAAGAACCAGCTCAACCAGTCAGTGGCCCTCGGCGTGGTGGTCAACCGTCCGCAGGATCTCACCCGCGAACAGCTGCGCGAGGTGCGCCTACTGCTCGACCAGCATGGCTACAGCGAAGTGAACCTGCAGAGCGCCTGGCGCAACCAGACCAACCAGGAAATCGCCGCCAGTATCGTCGGCTTCATCCGCCGCGCCGCCCTCGGCGAGGCGCTGCTGCCCTTCGAGCAGCGCGTGGCCAACGCCATGCAACGCATCTACGACCTGCAACCCTGGACACCGGTACAGCGTAAATGGCTGGAACGCCTGGCCAAGCAGTTGGTGCACGAGTTGGTGATCGACGACAGGCAGATCGGCGAAGCCTTCAAGAATGACGGCGGCAGCAAGCAGTTGGACAAACGCCTCGGCGGCCACCTCGGCGTAGTGCTGGAGGCGCTGAATGACAACCTGTGGGTACAGACGGGGTGAACGCGTTCATGGGCGATGGACAGTGTCCGCGCTCATCGATGATAGACAATGACCCCGGTAAAATGCGCAAGAATCAAGACATTCCAACCGCAGGCACGGACAATACCCCCCGCGACGCGACTCACCGGCAGACGGTGCCGCCGATATCCAGAGATGCCCCATGACCCTTGTCGAGCTTCAACACATCCTTGCCTGTGGTGAAGACAGCCGCCACCAGTTCAAGCGCGACTTCAACAACATCGATGCCCTGGCGGCAGAGTTGGTGGCGTTTGCCAACTCCTCCGGTGGCTATTTACTGATTGGCGTTGACGACTCCGGTGCAGTGAGCGGGTTGAGTGGCGCCGACGTTGGGCGGCTCAACCAGATGCTCTCCAATGCGGCCTCGCAGAACGTCAAGCCAGCGATCAACCCCTTGTCCAGCAACGTCCAGACCGAGCACGGCCTGGTCATGGTGGTGACTGTCGAACAAGGCCTGAACAGACCCTACGTCGACAGCCATGGCCGCATCTGGGTAAAAAACGGCGCCGACAAGCGTCGGGTCACAGCCCGTGAAGAACTGCAGCGCCTATTCCAACAGGCCGGGCTGGTGTATGCCGATGCGGTTCCGGTGGCGGGCAGCAGCGCGGCGGATATCGACGCCAAGGCGCTTGGCGAGTATTTCCAACGACGCTTCCGGCAAAGCCCCGAGCAGGCCGGCCTGGAAACCATCCGCACCCTGGAAAACCTCGGCCTCGCCAGCGGCGGCACGCCCAACCTGGCCGGACTGCTGCTGTTCGGCCAGGCGCCCCAACGTCTGTGTCCGGCCTTCGATATCAAAGCCGTGGCGTTTCCGGGCACGGTTCTGCACGACCGTCACTATCTCGACAGCGAAGATATCGACGGCAACCTGCTGGAGCAGTACCGGCGCAGCCTGGCCTTCATCAAGCGCAACCTGCGGCATGTGCAGCGCCAGCAAGGCTTTAACACCCTCGGTCAACTGGAGGTGCCGGAAGACGTTTTTGAAGAGCTGCTGGTCAATGCCCTGATCCACCGCGACTACTTTGTGAGCGCCTCCATCCGGCTGATGATCTTCGCCGACCGGATCGAACTGATCAGTCCGGGGCACCTGCCGGATGTGCTCGATACGGAGAAGATTCGGTACGGCCTGTCCAACCGCCGCAACCCGACGCTCACCTCCCATGCCGTGCACATCCTGCCCTATCGGGGCCTGGGAACCGGCATCCCGCGCGCGATCGACGCCTGGCCGAAAATCGAGCTCTACGACGACAGGCAGGGCAACCAGTTCAAGGTGGTGATTCAACGGCCAATGGAGGAAAAAGGGTCTATTCAGGGGCTCATTAGGGACCAAGTTGGGGCCAAGTCGGGACCAAGTCGGGACCAAGCCGAGGCCAGTCCGCCCTTGCCCCAGGAGCAGCTCACCCTTTTGAGCCAGATGACGGGTGACCACGCCACCCCCGAACTAATGACCCTCGCCGGGCGCAGCAACCGCAGTAAGTTTCGTGTGCAGGTACTGGCCCCGCTGCTGGCGCTTGGTCTGGTCGAGATGACCATTCCAGACAAGCCCAACAGCAGCAAACAACGCTATCGGCTGACCCAGGCCGGTCGCGCACTACAGGCTGAACAGAGCGCCACAGACACCTGAACAAACCACCAATCACACCGATGAGCCGAGGCCTGCGCCATTCGGCTCTTGCACAATTTTCGCCACGAGTACCCTCATGACCAATTCCGACATCGTCCAGAAACTCTGGAACCTCTGCGACGTCCTGCGCGACGACGGCATCAACTACAGCGACTACGTCACCGAGCTGGTTCTGCTGCTGTTCATCAAGATGGAATACGAGCAGGTGCAGAACAACGACGCCTTCGAGCACAAGCTGCCCGCAGGCGCGCGCTGGCCGGACCTGGCCGACAAGTCCGGGCTCAACCTGCTCGACCATTACCGGCAGATGCTGTTGGACCTGGGCAAGAACAGTGACCCGCTGATCGCCGCCATCTACGCCGACGCGCAAACCCGCCTCAAGGAGCCGCGTCACCTTGAACAGCTGATCAAGAGCCTCGACGGCATCGACTGGTTCAGCGCCCGCCAGGACGGCCTCGGCGACCTTTACGAAGGCCTGCTGGAAAAGAACGCCAGCGAAACCAAGTCCGGTGCCGGCCAATATTTCACCCCACGCCCGCTGATCGACAGCATCATCCGCTGCATCCAGCCGCAGCCGGGCGAGACCATCCAGGACCCGGCCGCCGGCACCGCCGGTTTCTTGATTGCCGCCGATGCGTACATCAAGAGCAACACCGACGACCACTACGACCTCGACGCCAAGGCCCAGGCCTTCCAGCGCAACCGCGCCTTTGTCGGTGTCGAGCTGGTGCCCGGCACGCGCCGGCTAGCCCTGATGAATACCCTGCTGCACGGCATGGAAGGCGACGAAGAAGGCGTGGTGCACCTGGGCAACGCCCTCGGCCAGGTCGGCGCCAACCTGCCCAAGGTTGACGTGATCCTTTCCAACCCGCCGTTCGGCACCGCCAAGGGCGGCGGCGGCCCGACCCGCGACGACCTAACCTACCGCACCAGCAACAAGCAGCTGGCCTTTCTGCAGCACATCTACCGTGGCCTCAAGCCCGGCGGGCGCGCCGCCGTGGTGCTGCCGGACAACGTGCTGTTCGAGGCCGGCGTCGGCACCGAGGTGCGCCGCGACCTGCTGGACAAGTGCAACCTGCACACCCTCCTGCGCCTGCCCACCGGCATCTTCTACGCCCAGGGCGTGAAGACCAACGTGCTGTTCTTCCAAAAGGGCACCCAAGACAACCCACGCCAGGAAGAAAGCTGTACCCAGCGCGTGTGGATCTATGACCTGCGCAGCAACATGCCCAGCTTCGGCAAGCGCACCCCGTTCGGCGCGCAGCATCTCAAGCCCTTCGAGGACGCCTACGGCATTGATCCCAACGGCCACAGCCCGCGCGCCGAGAACGTCGAGGGCCTCGGCGAGCTGAGCCGCTTCCGCGTGTTCACCCGCGAGCAGATCCGCGAACGCGGCGACTCGCTGGACATCAGCTGGCTGAAGGACGACAGCAGCATCGACGCTGCCGATCTGCCCACCCCGGAAGTGCTGGCTGGCGAGGCCATGGCCGAACTGACCGAGGCGCTGCGCGAGCTGGAAGAACTGATGAAGGCGCTGGGAGCCGTCGATGAAGTGGCCGCGCAGAAGCAATTGATGGCGGAGGTGATGGGGTTGGAAGTGGGGGCTGGGGAATGAGTGAGTTGCCGAGTGGCTGGCTTACAGTAAAGCTTGGTGAGGTTGCCGAATTCAAGTATGGAAAAGCATTGCCTGCGGCAGTGCGTGATGGGGGTGAGTTCCCTGTTTTCGGGTCGAATGGCATTGTTGGCCAGCATTCAACGTGGCTTGCGCCTGCGCCGACAATTGTGATTGGTAGAAAGGGCAGTGTCGGAGAAGTTTGCTTTTCGGAGAAAAATTGCTCACCTATTGATACGACTTACTATGTCGATTCATTTGAATTTGTTAAGCCGAAATTCTGCTTTTATCTCTTGAAGACTCTTAGGCTTGGTGATCTGAACAAATCGACCGCTATTCCGGGCTTGAGTCGTCAAGATGCGTATGATTTGGAGGTCGGGTTGCCACCACTCGCCGAACAAACCCGCATCGCCGCCAAGCTCGACGCGCTGCTGGCCCAGGTCGATACCCTGAAAGCCCGCATCGACGGTATCCCCGCGCTGCTCAAACGCTTCCGCCAGTCCGTCCTCGCCGCCGCTGTTTCCGGGCGGTTGACGGAAGAATGGCGCAGTGGAACAGCCAGTTCTTCTTTGTCGCAGACGCCGCTCGTTTTTTTCGAGCGTGACCAAGGGGCTGCTCCCGAAGGCTGGCGCTGGGAAAAACTGGTGAGCCTTGCCGAGCTTGAGTCCGGGCACACGCCCAGAAAGAGCGTTGCTGCCTACTGGGAAAATGGCGATGTGCCGTGGATTAGCCTGCAGGACATTCGAGCAGCCGACGGAAAGGAAATTTCCGAAACCAAGTACATGCCGACCATGCTTGGCATTGAAAACTCTAGTGCGCGTCTCTTACCGAAGGGAACGGTCTGCTTTTCCCGAGATATTTCGGTGGGATTCGTCACCATCATGGGGCGCTCAATGGCAACCACTCAGCACTTCGCCAATTGGGTGTGCAAGGACGAGTTGCGGCCAAAGTATTTAATGTACTCATTCATGGCTGGCCGGGATCATCTGTTGCAATCCGGCCAAGGCTCTACCGTCAAGACAATCTATATGCCGGCACTGAAAGAGCTACGGCTCTTGCTTCCCCCTCTCGCCGAACAAACCGAAATCGTCCGCCGCGTCGAGCAACTGTTCGCCTTCGCCGACCAGTTGGAAACCAAGGTCAACCAGGCGAAAACGCGCATCGACCGCCTGACCCAAAGCATCCTCGCCAAGGCCTTCCGCGGCGAACTGGTGCCCCCGAACCCCAACGACGAACCGGCCAGCTTACTGCTGGAGCGCATCCAGGCCCAGCGCGCCGCCGCACCCAAGGCCAAGCGCGGACGTCGCAAGACCGAAAGCGCCTGAATGGCTGGAATGAAAGGAACCTGACCATGCTTAACGCAGTACTGGCCGGCAAGAAGCGCGGCACCGGTTTGCACAGCTCGCACATGGCACTGGAAGAAGCCGAAGGCGCCGAGGACGTGCTGACCGCCAGTGTTTTTGAGCGCCTGAGCTACCTGCCGGAAGATCTACTGGCCCGCGTGCTCAGCGATGTGCTGGGCGAACCCTTTGGCCCGCTGCAGCGCATCGAATACTGGCCGTCCTGGTATCTGGCAGACGGCACTCGCGTCGAACCGGACGTGCTGCTGGAGGGCAGTGAATATACGGTGCTGGTGGAAGCCAAGCGGTACGACACTGTGCGCCAGCAACTGGCTACTCAATTGGCAAACGAGCTTCTGGCCGGTTGGCAGCAAAACGTACTGTCAGACCCCTGCATCCTGCTGACGCTGGGTGGCCTGAACGACTACAGCGAAGCGGGCCGTCAGCGACTGCTGGCGGAGTTGCAGCCCTATTTGACCAATGGCAAAGCCGGCCGCTTCAAACTGGTCTGCGCGAGCTGGCAACAGTTGTATCAGGCGCTGGAGGCGCACTTGCCGCCCGATTCGCCCCCAGGCTGCCTGCGCCTGCTGGATGACATCGCCAAGTGCTACGCCTGGCATGGCTTACGCACACACCCGATGCGCTGGCTGACCGATCTGCAGCCGGTCGCACTCAACACCTGCCCCGGCGAATTTGCCACTTGGAGCCTGAAATGACTGCACCTTTGCAAGACGCCTTGCTGGATGTACGCAAGGCCTATCGCCTGCTGGCCGATTACCAGCAACGCATGTTCGAGCTGTTGGGTTATATCCGCGAGCAGCTTGGCGCCTCTGCTTACCATCACCAGTATGTGTATCCGTTGCCGCAGGGTCTTGATGGGCTGGAAAAGCGAGACAACAGTGGCCGGCGCTACCTCCCGTTCTACGACCTGTCGGCGATCTGGCTGAAAAACGGTGGCCAGGATGCGCCCTGGGACAATCACCTTCCGGGCGACTTGATGTTTGGTGCCTGGATACGTAGCGATACGGGGTTCGATCAGCACAGCGGACAGTTCAGTCCCGAGCCGGTCGAGCAAACCCGCAGCGAGCTGGTGCTATCGGTGGTGGTCTGCGACAGACCCGCCGCCAAGCCCTGCAATTGGTTTGGCAACGTCTGGCAGGGCATCGATTACCCCGAGGACGGCGAAGTGAACGCTACGGATCTGCCGGGCTACCGCTGCTTTTCCAAGGCAATAGCGCTTGATCAGCTGGCTGACAAGGCAGCTATCGAGGCCGCTCTTGAAGAGTGGCGCACGCTTGCCAGCCGCCAGCTTGGTTTGTCAGTCGATGCTTTCCAACGCTTGGACGACCGGCATGTCCATTCCTGATTTTCAATCGGTCATGCGCCCAGTCCTGGCATCTGTCGCGGATGGTCCGCTCGCCCTGAGCGCGCTGCGCGAACGCATCGCCAACGAGCTCCAGCTCAGCGAGGCGGAGCGCAGCGAGCGCCTGCCGTCCGGCAAGCAGACGGTGATCAATAACCGGGTCGGCTGGGCGCGCACCTACCTGAACAAGGCCGGGCTGCTGAGCATTCCGGCAAAAGGGCTGGTGCAGATCACCGAGCGCGGCCGCGATGCGCTGGAGAACGGCCCGGCACGCATCACCGTGAGCTGGCTGAAGCGCTACCCGGAATTTGCCGACTTCCACACCGCCCGCCCCGCAGACGTCGCCATTCTGACTGTACCGGCGACTCCGGAAGTCGAAGCGACCCCTGATGAACAACTGGCCGATGCGCACCAGGCGCTGATGCTGTCGCTGGCAGATGAGCTACTGGCACAGGTACGCGCGGCATCGCCGGCTTTCTTCGAACAGTTAGTCGTCGATCTGATGATCGCCATGGGTTACGGCGGCTCGCGCAAGGAAGCCGGCCGCGCCACCCAGGCCACCGGCGACGATGGTATCGACGGCATCATCAAGGAAGACAAGCTGGGGCTGGACGTGATCTATCTGCAGGCCAAGCGCTGGAGCAATACGGTGCACCGCCCGGAGATCGACAAGTTCATCGGTGCCCTGACCCGCCAGCGCGCCCGTAAGGGCGTGTTCATCACCACCTCGGACTTCTCCACCGGTGCCCGCGAGGCGGCGCTGGGCCTGGATATCAAAGTGGTGCTGATTGACGGCAGCGAGCTGGCTCGGCTTATGGTGGAGCACAACCTTGGCTGCAGCGTGAAGCAGGTCTACGAAGTCAAACAGCTCGATAGCGATTACTTCGGCGAAGACTGAAACTGCCCTAAACGCATCTGCAACGGAATGCCGAATATGCCCCTGAAAAACCGCGTCGACCCCCACAGCCAGTTGCATGCTGTCTCCGCACGCGGGATCTTCATGGGCAACCGCGGCCGCCTGCACAACACCGAGCGGCAGATCGTTCGTCAGTGGAAGGGTCACCCGTGGATCACCTGCGCGCTGTCCTTCAAGGACTACCAGCGCCCCGCGATGATGATGCCGAACAGCTACACCGAGCTGTTCTTCCTCGACGAGCCGACCGCCTACGCCGCCGGCCACCCGCCCCTGCGCGGAATGCCGCCGCCCGGCCTACAAGCTGTTCAAGGCAGCCTGGGCGCGGGCCTTCCCCGAGCAGCAGGACCTATCGGCCAAGGCCCTCGACAACCTGCTGCACGCCGCCCGCCTAAACGCTGACGGCAGCCAGCGCACCTGGACCGCCAAGCTCGCCGACCTGCCGGACGGCTGCATGATCGAGCACGCCGGCGAGTGCGTGCTGCTCTGGCGTGGTAAACAGTGGCGCTGGTCGTTCGCCGGCTATACGCCGCTGCAACCAGCTATCGCGACACAACAGTACGTTACGGTGCTGACACCTGAGCCTATCGTCCGGCTGTTTGCGGCGGGGTTGGCAGCGGCGCTCGATGTGCACCCATCGGTTACCCGCGCAAGCCCTGATTGACCAACCCTCACTAAACCCCAACTTCCCAATAGCCAGGGCTGGGTTATGCAGATCCCGTGGCCCCGCTAACTTTCCTGACGCCAAACCTGCTCGCGAACTAAACGCCGACGCCAAAGCCGGCACAGCTTGCGGCCACGCGCCGCCTGTCCCCTGTCATGAACAGAAGCACCCAGGCTCGCTCAAAATTTTACCTTTCCACCATTACAGGAGCGAGACGATGGCAACCGCACAAGACAACCTCCTCGATTGGTTGCGCGATGCGCATGCAATGGAGCAGCAGGCGGAGAAGATGCTCAGCTCGCAGGCCGAGCGGTTGGAGCACTATCCGGACTTACGCATGCGTATCGAACAGCACCTTGAGGAAACCCACCAGCAGCGGGCGTTGCTGGAAAGCTGCTTGCAGCGTCTGGGCAGCAGCCCCTCCACCATAAAGGACATCTCAGCCAAGCTCATGGCGTTCGGTCAGGCTGTGAGCGGTATGGCCATGAGTGACGAAGTGGTAAAGGGCGCCATGAGTGGCTACGTGTTCGAGAACATGGAGATCGCTTCCTACACCGTGCTGATCGAAGCCGCCAAAGCGGCCGGGGACATCGAAACCCAACGCGCGTGCGAAACGATCCTGCCACAGGAAATAGCCATGTCCGATTGGCTGCGCGAGCATCTGCCGGAACTGACCAGGGCGTTTCTGGCCCGCTCCGCCGCGCCGGATACAGAAGCGAAGCGGTGATAACAGCTAACCGCGCCGGCGCATGTCGGCGCGGTTTTTTATTGGCAGCAGGATTTCCTCATTACCCTCGTGCCAGACGCCACAAGCGGGCGATATCGGTCGCGCGGTTTCGCAGAAGGTCCGTCGCTTCGGCGCAGGCTTGCTCCAGGCTGACCGGGCCGGGGGTGAGGCTGAACGCAGCGGCGATACCGACGTCATACAAGCGCTGATAGCCTTCACCCAAACTGCCGGCTAAGGCGATCACTGGCACGCCAGCGGCGGCAGCGATGCGAGCCACGCCTAAAGGGGTTTTCCCGTGCAGGGTCTGTGCGTCCAGACGGCCTTCGCCGGTGATAACCAAATCCGCGCCCTGCACCGCCTCAGCCAGGCCGGACAGTTCGGCAACCACCTCGATGCCCGGGCGAAAACCGGCCTTGAGAACCGCGCGCGCGGCAAACCCCAGGCCGCCTGCGGCGCCCACACCGGGAACCTGCGCATGGTCTTCACCCAGGGTTCGCGCCATGATTTGCGCATAGTGGGCCAGCGCCGCGTCCAACTGCTCGACCTCAGCGGCGCTGGCGCCTTTTTGCGGGCCGAATACCGCCGAGGCGCCGCGCGGACCGCACAGCGGGTTGTCGACATCCGCTGCCACCTGCACCTGAACCTGCTGCAAGCGAGCATCCAGACCCGACACATCTATCTGCGCCAACTGCGCCAAGGCAGCGCCACCCGGGGCCAATAACTGTCCCTGGTCATCGAGAAAGCGCACGCCCAGTGCACGCAGCAGTCCGCTGCCGCCATCGTTGGTGGCACTGCCGCCCAGGCCCAGAATGATGCGCCGTGCGCCGGCGTCCAGCGCTTGAACGATCAGTTCGCCCGTGCCGTAGCTGCAGGCCTGCAATACGTTGCGCTGTGCGAGCGGCACCCAGTGCAGGCCACTGGCGGCGGCCATTTCAATCACTGCGGTGCCGTCCGCGAGCAAGCCCCAGTGGGCGGCCACAGGCGTGCCCAATGGCCCCTGTACTGAGCACTCGCGGCGCTCCCCGCCCGTGGCCGCCAGCAACGCGTCCACGGTGCCTTCACCGCCATCGGCCATAGGCCGCAACAGGCATTCGGCCTCTGGATAGATGGCCGTCCAACCCTGGGCAATCGCAGCAGCCACCTGGGGCGCACTGAGGCTCTCTTTGAAAGAATCCGGAGCAATGACGATTTTCATATCCAACCTCAAAAGCGGCGTGGTGCGCATGACTGCTGACGTAACACCACTGAACAAAACGAAAGAGCCGAACGTGTCGCCTTCGGCTCTTTCTACATCATCTGCTGCGCAGGCCCGAACGGCCTGTTACAGCAACACCAGGCTCAGCAGCCATACGGTGATGATGCCCGCCACGCCCTGAATCAGGGTGGCCATGGTCTGGGCGCGGTAGGCCAACGCCACCGGCATGCGGCTGAATTGGGTGACCACCCAGAAGAAGCTGTCGTTGGCATGGGAGACGGTCATCGCGCCGGCACCGATGGCCATGACGGTGAGCACCCGGCCCATTTCGCTGTCCAGGCCCAACTGCGTCAGCAGCGGCGCCACCAGCGCCGAGGTGGTGACCAGCGATACGGTGGTCGAACCCTGGGCGGTTTTCAGTGCGGCCGCGACCACGAACGGCATCAACAGACCAATGCCCAGCGCCGACAGCGTCTGGCCGAGGTAATCGCCCAGCGGCGTGACCTTGAGCACCGCGCCGAACGCACCGCCGGCACCGGTAATCAGCAGAATCGGCGCGGCCTGCAGCAGGCCCTCGGCGACATGGTCGTGAAACTCTTTACGCTTGTCGGCGCTTTTCAACAGCGTGCAGGCCAGCGCCAGGCCGACCAGCAGGGCCACCACCGGCTGACCGAGGAAGCTGAGGACGTCCAGCACCAGACCATCACCCAGCGGCTTGCTGGGGAACACCGCCACCGAGCCCAGGCAGATCAATAGAATCGGCACGAAAATCGGCGCGAAGGCCTGGGCCGCCGACGGCAAAGTGCCGTACTTGGCGCGCAGCGCGGCAAAGTCCTGCGCGTCGTCATGGGCCAGACCGTCATCTTCCAGGGCGTAGTCCTTACCGATGAAGCGGTTGGCCCACAGCATGCCCGCCAGCGCGGTGACCAGCGCCACCACCAGGCCCACGGCAATCACCAGGCCCAGGCTGGACTCCAGCCCCAGGTTGCCGGCGGCGGCAATCGGGCCCGGTGTCGGCGGCACGAAGGTGTGGGTCGCATACAGGCCCGTGGCGAGCGCCACGCTCATGGCCACCACTGACACTTTCATGCGCGTGGCCAAGGCATTTTTCAGCGAATTGAGGATCACGTAGCCGGAGTCGCAGAACACCGGGATCGACACCAGGTAGCCGATGATCGACATGGTCAGCGTGGGGAACCGCTCGCCGAGCAGCTTGATCACCGTTTCCGCCATGGTGATCGCCGCACCACTGCGCTCCAGAATCACCCCGATGATGGTGCCCAGCGCGATGACGATGCCGATGTAACCGAGAATGCCGCCGAAACCGCCGGCGATGTTCTTGACGATTTCAGCACTTGGCAGTTGATAGGCAAAGCCGGCGATAAACGCGGCGGCTAGCAGCGCCAGGAAGGGATGCAATTTCAAGCGTGTGGTGGCCAGCACGATGAAGACGATCAGTGCCACCAGAATAAGAACCAGACCCATGGCCAGTTTCCTCGTTGTTGTTTTTTGAGCGGAACGCTGCGGTGCCCTCTTACGCCCACACCGCGGCGTTGTAGCCAATGCCGAATGGCACTACATCATTTTGACTCAGACGCAGACCTGAGCGCCTTGTGCAACGGGACGCAAAAACCCTACGGATGACAGCGTTTTTTGTGCAGTCGCACAATCAAGTCAAGGCGAGTTCTCGGTCAGCAGCCCTAAACCGATATAAAGCTGCAGGCGCTGATCCAGTCGACTCAACTCCAGGCCACTGAGTTCGCCGATGCGCTCCAGACGATAGCGCAAGGTGTTGCGGTGAATACCCAACGCCTGGGCACAGGCCTGAATCTGCCCGTCATGGGCGCACCATGCCTCCAGCGTGGCGCGCAACACACCCTGGCTGTCCTGCGCCAACACCTGACGCAAAGGCGCCAGCCAGCCCTGCAACAGCCAGCTGTGCCGTTGGGCATACAACAGCGTGGGCAAGCGCAGCGCGTCCAGGTACAACAATCGTCGCGTTGGGAAACGTGCCTGCCCATAGGCCAGCACATCGCGCAGTACCTGGCTGGCCTGACGCGCTGCGTGCAGATCGGGCAATACATCGCTGACCACCAGACGGCGCACGCCCCAATGCTGCGCGTCGGCCATTTCCAGCCAGGCCTGGTCGTCGCGCCCAGCTTTGTAAGGACGACACCAGAGCAGCTCATCGGCGCTCAGCGGTGCCAGTACCTGCCCACTTTTGCCCTCCATTCCCGCCACCAGCCGGGCCTGATGGGACACGGGATCGCCCACCCATTGCACCTGCAGCAAACACAGCTGGCAGGGCCAGGTCAGCTTCAACCCCAGGTGCTCGGCCTCCGCCGCCAGCGTGGCCAGGCTCTGCTGCGGATCGAGCAACTGACGCGCCCAGGTTTCGCGCTGTTGCTGTTGCCAATGCCGGTCGCTTTGCAGCACCTGGTGCTCGACCAGCATTTCGGCCGCCATGCGCACCAGCTCGGCATAGGGCCTCACCACGTCGGGCGCGCCGGTAATGCCCAGCACGCCAATCAACTGGTCCGCATGCAGCAGCGGCAGGTTGACGCCGGGTTTGACCCCGCGCAGGCACGCTGCCGCCTGTTCATCAATCTCCACCACGCGCCGATTGGCCAGCACCAGCTGCGCGCCCTCATGGCGAGTGTGCAGGCGCGCGCCGTCACCACTGCCGATGATCATGCCCTGGGCATCCATGACATTGATGTTGTACGGCAGGATGGCCATGGCGCGATCGACGATGCGCTGCGCCAGGGCTGAATCGAGTTCAATCACATCGTGCCCCCGAGGGTTGGAGAAGGTTCAGCCTGCCTTGCGTTCTTCCTCGCGGATCGAACGCAGCACCTCGCGCTGCAACGCGATGAAATCCGCTGTGGACACCATGTCTTCATGGCGCGGACGCGCTAGGCCGACGTGGTAGCTGGTCTTGATCCGTCCCGGACCGAGGCCCATGACCACGATGCGATCGGAGAGGTACACCGCCTCTTCGATGTCGTGGGTGACAAACATCACCGTCAGCCGGTGACTTTCCCAGATGCGGGTCAGCAGGTCCTGCATCTGATGGCGGGTCATGGCATCCAGCGCGCCGAAGGGTTCGTCCATCAGCAGGATCTTCGGTCGGTAGGACAGCGCGCGGGCGATGGCCACGCGCTGCTGCATGCCGCCGGAGAGTTCATTCGGGTAGGCCTCGGCGAACGCGCTGAGGTTAACCAGCTCCAGGTGCTCGGCGGCGATTTCGCGGCACTCGCCACGCCCATGACCGGCAGCTTTCAGGGCGAATTCGATGTTTTGCCGCGCGGTCAGCCAGGGCAGCAAGGTGTAGGACTGGAAGACCACGCCGCGGTCCAGCCCGGCGCCGGTAATCGGCTGGCCATCCACCAGCACCGCGCCGCGATCGAAATCCTCAAGGCCAGCGGCAATCGACAGCAGCGTGCTCTTGCCACAGCCCGAGGTGCCCACCAGGGAAACAAATTCGTTGTCGGCCAGGGTCAGGTCGATGTCGCACAACACCTCGCGACGCTGTCTGCCCATGGGATAGCTCTTGGTGAGCCCCTTGATTTCCAGGCTGGCCATCAGCTGCGCCTCCGGTTGTAGCGGAACAACACGCGCTCGGCGGCGCGCATCAGTTGATCGGTAATCAGCCCGAGCACGCCGAGCAGCAGGATGTAGCCGATGATGGTGTCGGCCTGAAAGAAACGCTGCGACACGGTGATGCGATAGCCCAGGCCGGAGCTGGCAGCCACCAGTTCGGCCAGCACCAGCCAGGTCCAGGCCCAGCCCAGGCTGATGCGCAAGGCGTCCCAGATGCCCGGCAGCGCACTGGGGAGAACGATGCGCAGCAGGATGCGGCGATCCTTCAGGCCCAGCGTGCGGCCCAGGCCGATGAAGTCCTGCGGTACGCGTTTGACCGCGTCCATGACCATCAGCACTTGTTGGAAGAAGGTACCGATCCAGATGACCAGGAATTTCTGCATGTCACCTGTGCCGGTCCACAGAATGCTCAGCGGCACAAAGGCCACCACCGGCATGTAGCGGATGAAATCCACCAGCGGCTCGCTGACGGCCTTCCAGAAGCCATAGCAGCCGGCCAGCACGCCGATGACGATGCTCATGGCCGAGGACACCAGAAAAGCCACCAGGATGCGATACAGGCTGACCTTGAGGTCGGCCCACAAGGTGCCTTCGACAGCCAGTTTGACCATGCGGGCCCAGACGTCGGCGGGATGCGGCAGAAACAGTTTCGGCACCAGGCCACTGGCCGTAGACAGGTACCAGGCCAGGCCGAGCACGACAAATACGCCAATGCCGATCAGCCATTGCGGCCGACGCGCCAGGGGCTTGCCGATGGTGAACAGAGGGGACGCTTTGCGTAGGGGCATAATCATGACCACCCTCGGCCTGCCCTGGCGCTGGGTGGTTCTCTCGATAAAAACAGGCAGCGCTGACGCCCCGCGTCGCTGCGGGGCGCCGTTCGGTTACTTCAGGGTGTCGACGAAACGGGTGTCGAGTATCTGCTCGGGATCGATCGGTTGCGGCAGGATACCGGCGTTGCCGGCGGCCTTGATGATGTGCTGCCACGTGTCGCCAACGAAGCTGCCTTGCAACTCGCGCTGGTTATCGGCCAGGGAGTAGAACTGCACCCCTGCGAAGGCGCTGTCCAGTTCGCCGACATCCGCACCGACGCCCTTGGCGATGATGGCGCGGCCTTGTTCGGGCTGGGCCTGGAAGTGCGTATAGGCCGCATCCCAACTTTTCAGCAGCGCCAGAACCTGACCGGGGCGCTGTTTCAGTACGTCTTCACGCACCACCAGCACATCGCTGATCAAGCCGGCATCGTCGGAGCCCTGGTACAGCGTGTGGATATTCGCGCCTTGCCGGGCCGCGGCGCTCAGGTATGGCTCGTAAGTGACCGCAGCCGGTACCTGGCCTGCGAGCAGCGCGCTGCCGGCGGAAGATGCGGGCATCGGCACCGGCTTCACATCGGCCAGGCTCATGCCGGCCTTGGCCAACGCGCTGTGCAGCAGGATGTCGCTGGTGGTGCCTTCCTCGTAGGCGACACTTTTGCCCTTGAGGTCGGCGAGTGTCTTGACCGAGGCATCGGCGATCAGCGCGTCGGCGCTGGTGCTCTGGTCGAGCAACAGGACGATCTTCACCGGCAAGCCGGCGGCGACCATGGCCATGGCGGTGTGGGTCGCCAGGTTGCCGGCGTCGATGCGCCCGCTGGCAAGCGCGGCGTTCATGTCCTTGTCTTCGTTGAAGTTAATCAGTTCGACTTTGTTCAAGCCATTGGCCTTGAACAGGCCCTGATCTTCAGCGACATACCACTGGCCATAACCCAGCCATGGTTGTACGCCGAGCTTCAGCGTGCCGGCTTCGGGCTTTAGATCAGCAGAGAGGGTGGCAGCCTGGGCCTGGCCGGCCAACATACCAAAACAGGTGGCGACCAGCAGGCCGCGCAAGAAGGACAGAGACATGGTGATGCATTTCTCCCGAATGACGCCTGGAAACGGCCTAGGGATTCTACGCCAAGCCGTGACGAACGGTTGTCTTCCAACCCATTCCTAGCAAAGAATTCACATTATTCGGCCGTTAGTGGCGGCCAAGTCGCACGATGCCGATGCCTCGCGCCTTACAGCACATAAAAGAGAATGGCAATAAAGTGCAGCAGGCTGCCGGCAATAACGAACAGGTGCCAGATACCGTGCCAGTGGCGATACCGCGTGTCGTAGGCAAAGAAAACAATGCCCACCGTATACAGCACGCCCCCAGCGGCCAGCCAGGTGAAGCCCGCGCGCCCCAGGGCGGCGAGTAGCGGCTTGACCGCCACCAGCACGATCCAGCCCATCAGCGCATAAATGACGATGGATAACACCCGCGCTTCGGAACGCGGCTTGATTTCCTGCAACATTCCGATCAGTGCCATGCCCCAGACAATCCCGAACAACGTCCAACCCCAGGCGCCTTGCAGGGTGATCAGGCAGAACGGCGTGTAGCTGCCGGCAATCAGCAAGTAGATCGACAGGTGATCAAGCTTGCGCATGATCACTTTCGCGCGCCCGCGTACGCTGTGATAGACGGTGGAAATCGTATAGAGCAATAGCAAGGTCAGCCCGTAGACCGCTACCCCGACGATTTTCAATGGATCGCCATCCAGGCTGGCCAGTACCAGCAGCCAGATTGCACCTATAAAGGAAAGAACCGCGCCGACCAGATGCGTCCAGGCGTTGAGTCGTTCTCCGTGATACATGCTATGTGTTGCCTCCCCTGATTGGCCCGTTTCAACTATGGCAGGAAAGTATGACCGCAAGCGCATCGTCCTGCCCCAGGATGGGCCCGGATGGCCAGACCAGCCAGCCAATTGAACGGCAATGCTTCGGCCCGAAGTCGGGCGTCTCACAATTGCTTTGTACACCCTCCGGTCTGTGGGATTGGCGACCTTGCCACGAAAGGCAGTATCAGATCCATCGGGTGGCGATCCACTGGGTAGCGGTTCAGCGAGCGGGCCCTGGGTGGATGGAAAAGCGACATCCACCCTACAGGAGCTGTGCTGACAGTAGCGCGCCAAATCAGTCGGACATAAAAAAGGCCCCGTGGTTTTCACCACGGGGCCTGGCCTGTGCACGCAGGCATTTAGGTATTTCTTAGCCCTGACGGATCAGATAGTCGAAGGCACTCAACGACGCCTTGGCGCCATCGCCGGTGGCGATGATGATCTGCTTGTAGGGCACTGTAGTCACGTCACCGGCGGCAAACACGCCAGGGATATTGGTCTGGCCTTTGGCGTCGACGATGATCTCGCCGAAGCGGTTCAGTTCGACGCTGCCTTTGAGCCAATCACTGTTGGGCAGCAGGCCGATCTGCACAAAAATGCCTTCCAGCTCGACGGTGTGCAGCTCTTCGCTGGTGCGGTCCTTGTACACCAGGCCGGTGACCTTCTGGCCATCGCCCAGCACTTCGGTGGTTTGCGCCATCAGGTGAATGGTCACGTTCGGCAGGCTACGCAGCTTGCTCTGCAGCACCGCGTCGGCACGCATGCTTTCGCCGAACTCCAGCAGGGTCACGTGGCCCACGATGCCGGCCAGGTCGATGGCGGCTTCAACGCCGGAGTTACCGCCGCCGATGACTGCCACACGCTTGCCCTTGAACAGCGGACCGTCGCAGTGCGGGCAGAAGCACACGCCCTTGGCCTTGTACTCGGCTTCGCCCGGCACGTTCATTTCGCGCCAGCGGGCACCTGTGGACAGAATCAGCGTCTTGGACTTGAGCTGCGCACCGTTCTCGAACTCGACAGTGTGCAGGCCACCCTCGGTCGCGGCCGGGATCAGCTTGCTGGCACGCTGCAGGTTCATGATGTCCACGTCGTATTCGCGCACGTGCTCTTCCAGAGCGCGGGCCAGTTTCGGGCCTTCGGTGGCCGTCACCGAAATGAAGTTCTCGATGGACATGGTGTCCAGCACCTGGCCGCCGAAACGCTCGGCAGCAACACCGGTGCGGATGCCCTTACGTGCGGAATAAACCGCTGCCGCCGCGCCCGCCGGACCACCGCCGATGACGAGCACGTCAAAGGCTTCTTTGGCGTTGAGTTTTTCAGCGTCGCGGGCACCGGCATTGGTGTCCAGCTTGGCGAGGATTTCTTCCTCACCCATGCGGCCCTGGCCGAACAGTTCGCCGTTCAGGTAGATGCTCGGCACCGACATGACTTGGCGTGCTTCGACTTCATCCTGGAACAACGCGCCGTCGATGGCGACGTGGCGAATGTTCGGATTGAGCACGGCCATCAGGTTCAGCGCCTGCACGACATCCGGGCAGTTCTGGCAGGACAGCGAGTAGTAGGTTTCGAAGGAGAAGTCGCCTTCGATGGCTTTGATCTGTTCGATCACGTCCTGGCTGGTCTTGGACGGGTGGCCGCCGACTTGCAGCAGCGCCAGCACCAGCGAGGTGAATTCGTGGCCCATCGGAATACCTGCGAAACGCAGGTCGATGTTGCCGTTGATGCGGTTCAACGAGAACGAAGGGCGGCGTGTATCGCTGCCATCGGTGCGCAGAGTGATCTTGTCGCTCAGGCTGGTGATGTCTTGCAGCAGGCCCAACAGTTCCTGGGATTTCGCGCCATCATCGAGGGACGCGACGATCTCGAACGGCTGGGTGACCTTTTCAAGGTAGGCCTTCAACTGGGTTTTAAGATTGGCGTCCAACATGTGTGCGGTACCCCGTTTCACTAAATTCAGAAAATAAAACGCCCGGACGGATCACGCCCGGGCGTCGGGCTAGAGGGGAGCCGGTTGGCCCCCGTAGCTATCAAAACGGATTGCAAAGTTGGCTAGCGAAGCCGAGGCAAGGCGCAATCAGGCGAGGGCGCGGAGTTTACGAGCTGTAAATGAGCAGCCCGAGCCTGATTGCAACGCAGCATCGGTAAAGCTAGGCGGCTTTGCGGCCGTTTTTAGATCTTGCCAACCAGGTCCAGGGACGGAGCCAGAGTGGCTTCGCCTTCCTTCCACTTGGCCGGGCAGACTTCACCCGGGTGAGCGGCGACGTACTGGGCAGCCTTGACCTTGCGCAGCAGGTCGGTAGCGTCACGGCCGATGCCTTCGGCGGTGATTTCCACAGCCTGGATGATGCCTTCCGGGTCAACGATGAAAGTACCGCGGTTGGCCAGGCCCTGGTCTTCACGCAGGATTTCGAAGTTGCGGCTGATCTGCATGGTCGGGTCGCCCAGCATGGTGTACTGGATCTTGCCGATGGTCTCGGAGCTGTCGTGCCAGGCCTTGTGGGTGAAGTGGGTGTCGGTAGAGACCGAGTAAACTTCTACGCCCATCTTCTGCAGCTCGGCATAGTTGTCAGCCACGTCGCCCAGTTCGGTCGGGCATACGAAGGTGAAGTCAGCCGGGTAGAAGAAGAATACGGACCACTTGCCCTTCACATCAGCTTCGGTAACTTCGATGAACTTGCCCTGCTTGAAGGCTTGGGCTTTGAACGGCTTGATCTGAGTGTTGATAACGGACATTTACTGACTCCTTGGGGGTTCAGGTGTTTAAAATTTACGAGAGGCATCTTAGCCGATCAGTCGACAAGCACTAATTTATTAACTAAATGCTATCGATAGATTCGACCAATCACGCTTCCTCTCCTCTAGCTTGGGGCGTTTAGCTGAGTTTCAAGGGATGCCAACCCGCTCGCCCGAACCAAACGCGCCCCGGCCGACGTTGGTCGTCGCCACTTGCCCGCGGGGCTCTTTTCCAGCCACCCTATGTTTCGCTTGCCGAAGTACGCTTGCCTATGTCCGAATTCCAGCTTTACCTCAAACGCCCCCGCTGGCGGCGCCTGGTTCCCTGTGCGCTGGCTCTGGCAGCCTTACTCTGGCCGTTGAAATATCTGGCTGAAGACCACTACCACGCCAAACTCACCGAGCAGAATCGTCAGACCCTGGACCTGTACGTCGCCAACCTGCTCGGCACCTTGCGTGGCTATGAGAACCTGCCCGCCATCCTTGGCAACCTGCCGGTGCTACGTAATGCCTTGCTCAGCCCCCAGAACTCCGCCTCCCAGGAGTTGGCTAGCCATGTACTCAAGCAACTGCAACAGCAGACTGGCGCCGATGTCATCTACCTGATGGATGCACAGGGGCTGACCCTGGCCGCGTCCAACTGGGATCAAAGAGACAGTTTCGTCGGGCGCAACTTCATTTTCCGGCCGTATTTTCGCGATGCGATGGATGGTCGGCTGGGTCGTTTTTTCGGCCTCGGCAACACCTCGGACAAACGGGGTTATTACTTTGGCTCAGCCGTTTACAGCGGCAGCGAAGCGCTAGGCGTATTGGTCGTCAAAGTCAATCTGGACCACACGGAGACTCTGTGGGGCAACGCACCCGAACGCCTGCTCGTCACCGACGGTCAGGGCGTGGTGATTCTTACCTCCCATGCGGACTGGCGCTTTCGCCTCACCCGCGAGCAGACAGATCAAGAACGGGCGGCCATCGCCTTTCACAAGCCTTATCCGACCCAGGAGCTACAGCCGCTGGAACTCGGCGCAGGGGTCTGGCTGTCGCAACAGCGCGAGCTTGAAGAAATCGACTGGACGGTGAGTATTCTCGCGCCCACCAGCCTGATCGACCGCCCCGTGCGCAGCGTGATCGGCGGCGGCGTCATCGCCCTGCTCGCCATATTGTTGCTGTTCGGCCTCTGGCTGCAGCGTCAGCGCCACTACTTGGAACGTATCGATCTGAGCACCAAGGCGCGGCGCGACCTGGAGTTGCGTGTGCAGGAGCGTACCCGCGCCCTGGAAACCCTCAACAGCCGCCTCAAGCAAGAAGTGCTGGAACGCGAACACGCACAGCAGGAGCTGGTGCGTGCCCAGGATGAACTGGTGCAGGCGGGCAAACTGTCGGCGCTGGGCACCATGAGCGCGAGCATCAGCCACGAACTCAACCAGCCCCTGGCGGCTATCCGCAGTTATGCCGACAACGCCCGTGTACTCATGGAGCACCAACGCCACCACGATGTGCACGGCAATCTGCAACAGATCAGCGCGCTGACCGCCCGCATGGCCTCGATCATCGCCCATTTGCGCGCCTTCGCCCGTCGCGACCGTCATGCGCCGGAAAGCGTCGCCCTGCAACCGGCCCTGGAAGACGCCATTGCCCTGCACAGCCAGCGACGCCGGGCCATGGATGTCGAACTGATCCGCGACCTGCCGGACGCCCCGCTCTGGGTGCAGGCTGGCGAGACCCGGCTGCGCCAGGTATTAAGCAACCTGATCGGCAATGCGCTGGATGCCCTGGCCGAAAAACCCCATCCCCGCAAGCTCTGGCTGCACACCACACAGACCGAAGACAGCATTGAGCTGCGTATTCGCGATAATGGCCCAGGCTTCAGTGACGAAGCCCTGCAACGTGCCTGCGAGCCCTTTTTCACCACCAAGACCAGCACCCAGGGACTTGGCCTGGGCCTGGCCATCTGCGAAAGCCTGATGCGCGCTCTGGACGGCGAACTGCTGTTCGAAAACCACCCCCAAGGCGGCGCCGTGCTGACCTTGCGCCTGCGCACCGGCGCGCCCGGCGTCAACCCCTATCCGCCCGAGGACCTTCCCGCATGACCACGGAATTCGCCATTGACAGCGCTATTCAGGTTTTGCTGATCGACGACGATCCCCATTTACGCCAGGCACTGAGCCAAACCCTGGACCTGGCGGGACTCAAGGTCGTGGCGCTGGATTCGGCGCTGCATGTCGCCGCGCGCATCCACCCTGACTGGCCCGGCGTGGTGGTCAGCGACATCCGCATGCCCGGCCTCGACGGCCTGCAATTGCTCGAACAGATTCAGGCCCAGGACCCGCAGTTGCCGATCTTGCTGATTACCGGCCACGGCGACGTGCCGTTGGCCGTACAGGCCATGCGCGCCGGCGCCTACGATTTCCTCGAAAAGCCCTTCGCCAGCGAAAAACTGCTCGACAGCGTGCGTCGCGCATTGGATCTACGTCGCCTGGTGGTGGATAACCGCAGCTTGCGTCTGGCCCTGGCCGACCGCCAGCAGCTGGATGGCCGCCTGCTCGGCCAATGCCCGCCCATGCAGCGCTTGCGCGAGCAGATCGGCGCCCTGGCTGCGACCTCCGCCGATGTGCTGATCCTCGGTGAGACCGGCACCGGCAAGGAAGTCGTGGCGCGCGCTCTGCACGACTTGTCCAGTCGCCGCAGCGGCCCGTTCGTGGCGATCAACGCCGGCGCACTGGCCGAGTCGGTGGTCGAGAGCGAACTGTTCGGCCATGAAGCCGGAGCCTTCACCGGCGCGGCCAAGCGGCGCATCGGCAAGTTTGAGCATGCCAATGGCGGGACCCTGTTTCTCGATGAGATCGAGAGCATGAGCCTCGATGTGCAGGTCAAGCTGCTGCGCTTGCTTCAGGAACGGACGGTCGAGCGCATGGGTTCCAACCAGCTGATCCCGCTGGACATCCGCGTCATTGCCGCGACCAAGGAGGATTTGCGTCAGGCCGCCGATCAGGGCCGGTTCCGCGCCGACCTGTATTACCGTCTGAATGTCGCCCCCTTGAAAACCCCCGCCTTGCGCGAGCGAGGCGATGATGTGCTGTTTCTCTTCGAGCATTTCGCCCAGGGCGCCAGTACCCGTCACGGTTTGCCGACCCCCATGCTGCAGCCGGCGCAACGGGCCCAACTGCTGCGCCACGATTGGCCCGGCAACGTCCGAGAGCTGCAGAACGTCGCCGAGCGGTTCGCCTTGGGATTAGGCCTGGGCCTGGAGCATGAGACAGAAGAGGTCAGCGCAGAAATCTCGTCGGTGACGGGCGGTCTCAGCGAACAAGTCGAGGCGTTCGAGCGCGCCTTGATCGCGGCAGAACTCAATCAGCCGCACAACTCACTACGCAGCCTCGCTGAAGCCCTCGGCCTGCCGCGCAAGACTCTGCACGACAAACTCCGCAAGCATGGGCTGAGCTTCCATGAAGCTGGCGGAAACTCGCCAGAGGCTGCCGACTAGCGTGGCGGTAATCCGCCAGAAAGCGCCCTTTGCCTGCGTATACAACGCCAATGCGATAAGGTTCACACGGCCCCGCGGGTCTGGCATACCTATTGCTAATAGCATAGAGCGCGTTAAACGAGACACGCTTTAGAGGATGTCCGGTGCTATCGGTCAGATGATTCATTAGACTGCCGCGGGCATTAACGCGTCATCGCATTTGCGATACATAAAACAAAGAGGAAGCATTCCAAATGTTCAAGCTATCTGCCAAGGCAATTGCCTGCGCACTGTCCCTGAGCATCGCTGGTGTGGCCCAGGCGGCCGACCCGATCCTGATCAAGTTCTCCCACGTGGTGGCCGAGAACACTCCCAAGGGGCAGGGCGCCAATCTATTCAAGAAGCTGGCTGAAGAGCGCCTGCCCGGCAAGGTTCGCGTCGAGGTGTACCCGAACTCTTCGCTGTACGGCGACGGCAAGGAAATGGAAGCGCTGCTGCTGGGCGACGTGCATATCATTGCTCCGTCGCTGGCCAAGTTCGAGCATTACTCCAAGGGCGTGCAGATCTTCGACCTGCCCTTCCTGTTTGACGACATCGAGGCGGTGGACCGCTTCCAGAAGAGCGAAGCCGGCCAAAGCCTGCTCAGCTCCATGGAAGACAAGGGCATCACCGGTCTGGGCTACTGGCACAACGGCCTCAAGCAGCTGTCGGCCAACAAGCCGCTGCACGAGCCGAAAGATGCACGTGGCCTGAAGTTCCGCGTACAGGCTTCGGCGGTACTGGACGAGCAGTTCAAGGCCGTACGCGCCAACCCGCGCAAGATGAGCTTCGCCGAGGTGTACCAGGGTCTGCAGACCGGCGTGGTAAACGGTGCCGAGAACCCCTACTCGAACATCTACTCGCAAAAGATGCACGAAGTACAAAAGTACATCACCGAGTCCAACCACGGCCTGCTCGACTACATGGTGATCACCAACGCCAAGTTCTGGAGCGGTCTGCCGGCGGACATCCGCACCGAGCTGCGCAGCATCATGGATGAAGTCAGCGTCGAGGTGAACAAGCTGGCCAACGACCTGAACGAAGGTGACAAGCAGCGCATCCTGGCTGCTGGCACCACCGAGATCATCACCCTGACTGACGAGCAGCGCGGCAAGTGGCGCGAAGCGATGAAGCCGGTGTGGAAGAAGTTCGAAGCTGAAATCGGTGCTGACCTGATCAAGGCTGCCCAGGCTTCCAACCAACAGTAAGTACGACTGTTGCGGCGGGCGCGCTTGCGCCCGCCCTCTGTTGCGGGACTCTCCCGCAGCAGGGACGCTTTGCCAGGTAAGGCTCCCCGTTCGCTCTTGCGACGCCTCCAATAACACAGCCAATCAACCAGGAGATGTCATCCATGAACGCCCTGCGGCGCCTCTGGGATCACTTCGAGGAAGGCTTTATCGTCTTCCTGCTTGCAGCCATGACGCTGGTGACTTTCGTCTACGTCATGCTCAACAACCTCTACACCATGTTCTATTACTTTGGGGATGCCTTCCCCAGCATGGAAAATTTTTGGTACGCCATAGGCGATCCCATTCTCAGCATGGCCCAGGCAATGACCTGGGGTAACGCGCTGACCAAGGCCCTGTTCGCCTGGTTGATCTTCTTTGGCATCGCCTATGGCGTGCGCACTGCCGGCCATATCGGTGTCGATGCGCTGGTCAAGCTGTTCAAAAAGAGCACGCAGCGCACCATCGCCATTATCGCCTGCCTCATCTGCCTGACCTACGCCGGCCTGCTGGGCGAATCCAGTGTGGAGTGGGTGTACACCTTGGCCAAAGCCGGCATCGGTGCTGAAGATCTCGGTCATTACGGCATCATGCAATGGCACATCGCAGCCATCGTGCCGTTCGGCTTTTTCATGTGCTTCATTCGTTTCGCTGAAATCCTCGTGCGCATCCTGCGTGGTCAGCAGTCTGACCTGGGCCTGGCCGACGAAGCCGCTGACGCCGTCAAGCTGAACCAAACCGAGGAGCACAAGTAATGTCGATTCTGTTCCTGTTCATCGCCCTGTTCGCGCTGATGATGATCGGCGTACCGATCGCCATCTCGCTCGGCCTGGCTGGCTCGCTGACCATCATGTTCTTCAGTAACGACTCCGTGCGTTCGCTGGCGATCAAGCTGTTCGAAACCTCCGAGCACTACACCCTCTTGGCCATTCCGTTCTTCCTGCTGGCCGGTGCGTTCATGACCACCGGTGGCGTGGCCCGTCGCCTGATCGACTTCGCCAACGCCTGCGTCGGCCACATCCGTGGCGGCCTGGCCATCGGCGCGGTACTGGCGTGCATGCTGTTCGCCGCCCTGTCCGGTTCCTCGCCGGCCACCGTGGCCGCAGTCGGCTCCATTGCCATCGCCGGCATGGTGCGCTCCGGTTACCCGCAGGCCTTTGGTGCCGGCATCGTGACCAACGCCGGTACCCTGGGCATCCTGATTCCGCCGTCGGTGGTCATGGTGGTGTATGCCGCCGCCACCGAAACCTCGGTGGGCAAGCTGTTCATGGCCGGTGTTGTCCCAGGTCTGCTGCTCGGCCTGGTGCTGATGGTGGCGATCTACATCGTTGCCGTGAAGAAAAACCTGCCGGCCATGCCGCGCGCCACCTTCCGCGAATGGCTGAGTGCCGGGCGCAAGGCGCTGTGGGGCCTGCTGTTGATGGTCGTCATCCTCGGCGGTATCTACTCCGGCATGTTCACCCCGACCGAAGCCGCCGCTGTGGCCGCCATGTACTCGGCGCTCATCGCGATCTTCGTGTACAAGGACCTGACCTTCAAGCAAGTCCCGCACGTGATTCTGGACTCGGCCAAGATCGGCATCATGCTGATGTTCATCATCGCCAACGCCATGCTGTTTGCCCACGTGCTGACCACTGAGCAAATTCCGCAACAGATCACCGGCATGGTACTGGATATGGGCTTGGAGCCCTGGCAGTTCCTGATCGTGGTGAACATCGTGCTGCTGGTGGCCGGTGCCTTCATGGAGCCGTCCGCGGTGATCCTGATCCTGGCCCCGATCCTGTTCCCGATCGCCATGGAGCTGGGTATCGACCCGATCCACCTGGGCATCATCATGGTGGTGAACATGGAAATCGGCCTGATCACGCCACCTGTGGGCTTGAACCTGTTCGTGACCTCAGCCGTGACCGGTATGCCCGTCACCGCCGTGGTACGCGCCGCCATGCCTTGGCTGTGCCTGCTGCTCGGCTTCCTGGTCCTGGTCACGTATGTACCGTCGATCTCGCTGGGCCTGCCGAACTGGCTGGGTATGCCGTAACTCGACCCGTGCCTAACACGGAGCCCGGCCAAGTGCCGGGCTTTGTGCTTTCTGGCCTACCCTCATCCTAAAGCCGTATGCCTGCCCTTTATCTAATGCCAGTGCCTATAATCCGGCCCGGGTGCATTCACCGCTGTTCGGTGAAGCAGGTTAAAAAACTCATGCGAGGTCGGGCCGCCACGCAGGGAGTTACGTATGCCGCAACCCTTGTCCTATCGCCCTGCCTCCAGGGCTCAGCGCTATACCCAGCAGGCTTTCTCCGCCCTCGAACGCTTTATCCACATCGAAGCCGTCAGCGGCGCGGCGTTGCTGGTCGCCACCCTGATCGCCCTCATCTGGGCCAACTCCGCACAGGCGCATAGCTACGAGGCACTCTGGCACCTGCCCATCACCCTGGGGCTGGGCGACTGGCAATTCACCCGCTCACTGCATTTCTATGTCAACGATGCGCTGATGACGGTGTTCTTCCTGGTGGTTGGCATGGAAATCCGCCGCGAAATCCACGACGGTGCGCTAGCCAACCTGCGCCAGGCCGCCCTGCCGGTGATCGCGGCCTTCGGTGGCGTGCTGGTACCAGCGCTGCTTTACCTGGCTTTCAACCGGCAGGCACCGCTCAGCCATGGCTGGGCGATTCCGACCGCCACCGACATTGCCTTCGCTGTCGGTGTGCTCGCCCTGCTGGGCCGTGGCATTCCCAGCAGCCTTCGCATCTTCCTGCTCACCCTGGCGATCATCGATGACGTGATCGCCGTGCTGATCATCGCCGTGGTGTATTCCGGCGGGCTGGATTACAGCGGCCTGTTGGTCGCCGCGCTCGGCATGCTGATGGTGCTGGCCTTGCAATGGATCGGCATCGGCACCGCCTATGCCTACGTCATCCCCGGCGCCGTCATCTGGTTCGGCCTGCTGAAAACCGGCGCGCATCCCAGCCTGGCCGGCGTGGTGCTGGGCCTGATGACCCCCGTAGTACGCTTGTATCGCCATGCCCATCCGCTGGAGGCGCTGGCCAGCAATCTCGATGAGGTTCGCAGATTGGCCGGGCAGGGCCAGGCGGATGAATTGGCCCAGCCACTCAGCGAGCTGCGCAAGACCCAGCGCGAGTTGCTGCCCCCGGTGATTCGCGTGCAAAAGGCCCTGCACCCTTGGGTGGCCTTCGGCATCATGCCGCTGTTCGCCTTGGCCAACGCCGGCGTCGCGTTGGGCACGGTCGACCTGGCCATCGCCGACTCGCAGAAGGTCATGTTCGGCGTGTTCTGTGCGCTCGTGCTGGGCAAGCCCCTGGGCATCTTCCTGGCCACCTGGATCACCGTGCGCCTCGGTCTGTGCCGGCTGGCACCGGACATGAACTGGAACGGCGTGCTGCTGATCGGCCTGCTGGGCGGCATCGGCTTTACCATGTCGATCTTCGTCGCCAACCTGGCGTTCACCAGCGAGAACCTCCTGAGCGCCGCCAAGCTGGGCATCCTTATGGGCTCCGCCACTGCCGCCTGCGTAGGTTTCCTGTGGGGCTTGCTGATATTCAAGCGGGCCCGCAGCCGCGCGTGATGCTTCGCTACAACGGCGCGGCCTGTACGCCAAACCTTTGCAAGCAAGCCGCGCCAACAGACGAACGGCCTGCCACGGCCACCCTGAAATCTACGACCATTGGGTTACAGCCGTGACTTGATGGTCGAGTGCCGCGTCAGCATAGGCATCCACAAGAATTGTCCGTCGCTGGCTGAACGCAGTCGGCATGATCGACGGCCTCAGGCCTGTCACCCCACCTTCGGGCGCCAGGCCCTTTGCGTAAGGAGTTTTCCGGGTTATGTCTCGCTTACCTGTCATCGTTGGTTTCGGTGGTTACAACTCCGCCGGGCGCAGTTCGTTTCACCACGGTTTCCGGCGTATGGTCATCGAGTCCCTGGACAGTGAGGCGCGTCAACAGACCCTCGCCGGCCTGGCGATCATGATGAAGCTGGTGCGTTACGCAAACGGTGCCTACCGCGACAGCGACGACCAGGCACTGACCCTGGCTGACATCGAAACCCGCTACGCCCGGCAGATTCTCGATCACACGCTGATCCGTCGCATCGAAAAACAGTATTTTGACGTCGATGCCACTCATTGGCAGAAGAGTATCAGCCTGAACAGCGACAGCGACGCGCCCTTCAGTTTCACCACCAGCCGCAAGCAGCTGCCCGAGCCGCTGCCGGCCAACTGGAGCATCGAGCCGCTGGCGGGCAACGAGGTACGCGTCACCCTTAACGGCAGCTGCGACTTCAAGGTCGACAGTTATCGCGAGATGCCGGTGAAATCCGCCGGGCAACTGCCCACCGGTTTCGAGCCCGGCGAGCTGTACAACTCGCGCTTCCACCCGCGCGGCCTGCAGATGTCCGTGGTCGGCATGACCGATGCACTGCGCTCCATCGGCATCGACTGGAAAACCATCACCGACAGCGTACCGCCGGACCAGATCGCCGTGCACGCCGGCAGCATCATGAGCCAGCTCGACGACAACGGTTACGGCGGCCTGATGCAAGCGCGCCTGAAAGGTGGACGTGTCTCCTCCAAGCAATTGCCGCTGGGCCTGAACACCATGCCGGCGGACTTCATCAACGCCTACGTGCTGGGCAGCGTCGGCAGCACCGGCGCAATGACCGGCGCCTGCGCCACCTTTCTCTACAACCTGCAAAAGGGCATCGACAGCATCGTCGACGGCCGCTCGCGGGTGGTGATCGTCGGCAACAGCGAAGCGCCGGTCACCGTCGAATGCGTCGACGGCTACGGCGCCATGAGCGCGCTGGCCACCGAAGATGGCCTGCGCGCCATCGAAGGCAAGCCAGAGGTGGACTTCCGCCGCGCCAGCCGCCCATTCGGTGAGAACTGCGGTTTCACCCTGGCCGAGTCCTGCCAGTTCGTGGTGTTGATGGATGACGAGTTGGCCTTGCAACTGGGTGCCGATATCCATGGCGCGACCCCAGATGTCTTCGTCAATGCCGACGGCTTCAAGCGTTCGATCTCCGCTCCCGGCCCGGGCAACTACCTGACCCTGGCCAAGGCCGTGGCCAGCGCCGCGCAAATCGTCGGCATCGACGGCGTGCGCCAGCGCAGCTTCGTGCACGCCCACGGCTCCAGCACCCCGGCCAACCGCACCACCGAATCTGAACTGCTTAACCGCATCGCCACCACGTTTGGCATCGACAGCTGGCCAGTGGCGGCCGTCAAGGCCTATGTCGGTCACTCCCTGGCCCCGGCCAGCGCCGACCAGTTGATCGCCGCCCTCGGCTCGTTCAAGTACGGATTGATTCCCGGCATCAAGACCATTGACCGGGTCGCCGACGACGTGCATCAGGATCACCTGCAGATCTCCACCGCCGACGTTGCGCGCGACCAGCAGACGCTGGATGTGTGCTTCCTCAACTCCAAGGGTTTTGGCGGCAACAACGCCACCGGCTACGTCTTGGCCCCCCATGTGGCTGAACGCATGCTGCGCAAGCGCCACGGCGAAGCCGCATTCAACGACTACCTGGCCCGCCGTGAACAGACCCGTGCCAACGCCCAGGCCTACGAAGAGCGCGCGCTGCAGGGCGACTTCGACGTGATCTACAACTTCGGCCTGGACATGATCCACGACCAAGACCTGCTCATCACCGATCAGCTGATCCAGGTGCCGGGCTTCGCACAGCCGGTGACCTACCAGCAGGACGAACGCTACCGCGACATGCTCGACTGATCGCGGCGGCGCCTGAACGACGCCGCTGCACCCGGTTCCCCTTGCCGCGTCGTTGGTTACAACGGCGCGGTTTTTTTATGTGCAGCGTATGGCTTGGACATGTAGGGTGGACAACGTTTTTTTGTCCACCGAGCGGGGGCACTGGTGGATGTAAAAGCGCCATCCACCCTACGTCTACCGAGGTTTTAACGGGTTCAGACGTACTGCGCCGCCGCGTACGCGGAGGCCCAGGCCCATTGGAAGTTGAAGCCGCCCAAGTGGCCGCTGACGTCGAGCACCTCGCCGATGAAGTACAGGCCCGGCGCCTTCAGCGACTCCATGGTCTTCGAAGAGACTTCACGGGTATCCAGTATGTAGGGTGGACAACGCTTTTCTTGTCCACAGAGCGGGGTACTGGTGGATGTACAAAGCGACATCCACCCTACGAGGGGCGATGCTTCTTACGGTTCAGCCCGTAGGGTGGACAACGTTTTTATTGTCCACCGCGCGAGGCACTGGTGGATGTAAAAGCGTCATCCACCCTACGTCTGCCGAGGTTTTAACCGTTCAGACGTACTGCGCCGCCGCGTAGGCGGAGGCCCAGGCCCATTGGAAGTTGAAGCCGCCCAAGTGGCCGCTGACGTCGAGCACCTCGCCGATGAAGTACAGGCCCGGCGCCTTCAGCGACTCCATGGTCTTCGAAGAGACCTCCCGGGTATCCAGGCCGCCCAAGGTGACTTCGGCGGTGCGGTAACCCTCGGTGCCGGCCGGCACCAGTTGCCAGGCCTGCAGCTGTTCGGCGATGGCCTTCAGTTCGCTCGGTGTGTACTGCTTGAGCGGCCTGGAGACGAACCACAGTTCGCACAGCAGCGCGGCCATCTTCTTGGTGAACAGCTCGCCCAGCAGGGTTTTGAGTTCCGTGTTGGGCCGTTCGCGCTGCTGTTCGGGCAGCCATTCAGGCAGCTCCAGGTGCGGCAAAAGGTCGATCTCGACGCGGTCGCCGGGCTGCCAGTAGGAGGAAATCTGCAGGATTGCCGGGCCCGACAGGCCACGGTGGGTGAACAGGATATTCTCGACGAAACTCTGCCCGTTGCAGCTCACCCGGCAATCGTCCACCGAAGTGCCGGATAGCTCCGTGCACAGCTGTTTGAGCTGCGGATCGGTGAGGGTGAATGGCACCAGCCCGGCACGGGTTGGCAGCACGCTGTGCCCGAACTGACGTGCCACCTGATAGCCGAAGCCGCTGGCGCCCAGCGTGGGGATCGACAGCCCGCCGGTGGCGATCACCAACGACTGGCAGATGAATTCGCCCATGCTGGTGGTCAGGCGATAACCGCCGCCGTCGCACGGAGCGATGGTCTCGACCGAGGTATCCAGGTGAATCTGCACATCGGCTTCGCGGCATTCGTTGAGCAACAAGTCGAGGATGTCGCTGGACTTGCCGTCGCAAAACAGCTGGCCGAGCTTCTTCTCGTGGTAGGCCACGCCGTGCTTGCCGACCAGTTCGAGAAAATCCCACTGGGTGAAGCGCGCCAGCGCCGACTTGCAGAAGTGCGGGTTGGCGGACAGGAAATTGCTCGGCTCGACGTACAGGTTAGTGAAATTGCAGCGCCCGCCACCGGACATGAGAATCTTCTTGCCGGCCTTGTTGGCGTGCTCGAGCACCTGCACGCGGCGACCGCGCGTGGCCGCCTGAAAGGCGCACATCAGCCCGGCGGCACCGGCGCCGATGATCAGCACATCGGTGGCATGACTCACAGGCTACGCACCCGGAACGAGCGGCCCTTGATCTTGCCGTTCTGCAGGCACAGCAGTGCCTGATGGGCAACGCTGCGCTCCACCGCCACATACGCCTGGTGATCAAACAGGGCGATCTTGCCGACCTGCTCGGCCTTGAGGCCGGCATCACCGGTCAGCGCGCCGAGGATGTCGCCGGGACGTACCTTGTCCTTACGCCCGCCACCGATGTTCAAGGTGATCATCGGCGGGCGCAGCAGCTCGCTGCCGTTCGGCTTGAGGCTGTCGAGGTTTTTCCAGTTCAACGCACGCTGCTGCAGGTCTTCGATGGCGCTGGCGCGCTGCGCCTCGCTCGGCGCGACCAGCGATACCGCCAAGCCTTTCTCACCGGCACGACCGCTACGGCCGACGCGATGGATGTGGATCTCCGGGTCGCGGCTCAGCTCGGCGTTCAGCACCAGATCGAGGCCGGCAATGTCGATGCCGCGCGCCGCCACGTCAGTGGCCACCAGCACGCTGAGGCTGCGGTTGGCGAACAACGTCAGCACCTGATCCCGATCGCGCTGTTCCAGGTCGCCATGCAAGGCGGCTGCGCTCAGTCCACGAGCCTTGAGAAAGGCCACCAGTTCGTCGCACTGGATCTTGGTCTGGCAGAAGGTGATGGTCGAGGTGGGCCGGTAATGGTCGAGCACTTGCGCCACCGCTTCCATACGGCGCTGCGGTTCGATTTCGTAGAAACGCTGTTCGATCTGCGCGTTGTCGTGCTGACTCTCCACCTCGACCCGCGCCGGCTTTTTCAGGAAGCGCGCAGCCAGCTGCTCGATGCCATCGGGATAGGTGGCGGAAAACAGCAGCGTCTGCCGGCGTGCCGGCGTCTGCTCGATGATCGCGCTGATCGAATCGATAAAACCCATGTCGAGCATACGGTCGGCTTCGTCGAGCACCAGGGTGTTCAGGCCGTCCAGTTTCAGGGTGCCCTTGGCAAGATGCTCCTGCACGCGGCCCGGCGTGCCGACGACGATATGCGCGCCGTGTTCCAGCGAGCCGATCTGCGGGCCGAATGGCATGCCGCCACACAGGGTCAGCACCTTGATGTTGTCAGCGGCACGCGCCAGGCGGCGGATTTCCTTGGCCACCTGGTCGGCCAACTCGCGCGTCGGACAGAGCACCAGCGCCTGGCAGCCGAAGTAACGCGGGTTGAGCGGGTGCAGCAAGCCGATGCCAAAGGCGGCGGTCTTGCCACTGCCAGTCTTGGCCTGGGCGATCAGATCCTGGCCTTTGAGGATCAGCGGCAGGCTCTGCGCCTGGATCGGCGTCATGGCGCTGTAGCCAAGGTCCTCGATAGTGGACAGCAAGGCGGCGGACAGCGGCAGGGAGGAGAAAGCAGAGGTGGTCACAGAGGCAGGCCTGGGGTGCGAAAAATGGCGTGCAGTGTATCAGGCTGCACGCCTCAGGCAGAGCCGCTGGGCAGGCGCCGCTGCCCGCACTACCTCGCGCGTAATGGGCTGCCCAGAGCCTTTCCTCAAAACCGGACAGATACAAAAAAAAAGAAAAAAAGACTTAATCGGGGGGTTATTCTGCGCGTAATTTCTCTATAAATTTATCTGGCAACGCTGCATCACACTCCAATAAATACAAAACACGAGATGAGCCTATGCAAGATAAAACACAAGCTGCTGCCTATTGGTCTGCCAACCTACGCTTGATTACCTGCTGCTTCGTGATCTGGGTACTGGTTTCGTATGGCTTCGGCATTCTTCTACGGCCCTTGTTGGCCGGCATCGATGTAGGTGGGGCCGACCTTGGTTTCTGGTTCGCCCAGCAAGGAGCCATTCTGACCTTTATCGCCTTGATCTTTTTCTATGCCTGGAGAATGAACAAGATCGATAAACAATTCGGTGTAGAGGAGTAAAACAGCATGAGTCAATTCATGATTAACCTGCTGTTTGTCGGAGGTTCATTCCTCCTCTATATCGCGATTGCCTGGTGGGCGCGCGCAGGCTCGACCAAAGAGTTCTACGTCGCAGGCGGCGGTGTCCACCCAATAGCCAACGGCATGGCCACCGCAGCCGACTGGATGTCAGCCGCGTCGTTCATTTCCATGGCCGGCATCATTGCCGCCACGGGCTATGCAAGTTCTGCTTACTTGATGGGCTGGACCGGCGGCTATGTCATTCTGGCAATGCTGCTGGCGCCGTATTTGCGTAAATTCGGCCAATTCACCGTACCGGACTTCATTGGCGAGCGTTTTTACAGCAAGAGCGCACGATTGGTTGCGGTGCTGTGCCTGATCCTGGCATCCGTCACTTATGTGATCGGGCAAATGACCGGTGCCGGTGTTGCGTTCTCGCGCTTCCTTGAAGTGAGCAGCGAGGCTGGTATCTGGATCGCGTCGCTGGTGGTATTCGTATACGCAGTCTTCGGCGGCATGAAAGGCATCACCTACACGCAGGTGGCGCAATATGTTGTCTTGATCATTGCCTACACCATTCCTGCCGTATTCATATCCCTGCAACTGACCGACCATGTGATTCCCAGCCTTGGGATGTTCAGTACCCACACCGAGTCTGGCGCGCCCTTGTTAACCAAGCTCAGCGAAGTTCTGGTTGAACTCGGCTTCACCGACTACACAGCGGATGTGCCGAGCCACTTGAACATGGTGCTGTTCACGCTGTCGCTGATGGTGGGTACTGCCGGTCTGCCCCACGTGATCATTCGCTTTTTCACCGTACCGAAGGTTTCCGATGCGCGTTGGTCGGCCGGCTGGGCCCTGGTGTTTATCGCGCTCCTGTACCTGACCGCGCCTGCCGTTGCCTCCATGGCACGTCTGAACCTGCTCACCACGGTCTACCCGGAAGCCGCGGGTCAAGTAGAAAGCTACGATCAGGCTCTGGGTTCCCCCCTCGCCTATGAGGAGCGTCCGCAGTGGGTGAAGACCTGGGAAGAAACAGGCCTGATCAAGTTCGTGGACAAGAACGAAGATGGCCGTATCCAGTTTTATGACGACACCAACACCACCTTTGCCGCAGAAGCGGAATCGCGTGGCTGGGCTGGCAATGAGCTGACGGTCAACAACGACATTCTGGTGCTGGCCAACCCGGAAATTGCCAATCTGCCGGGCTGGGTAATCGGCTTGATCGCGGCGGGCGGGATTGCGGCGGCACTGTCGACGGCAGCGGGTTTGCTCTTGGCGATCTCGTCGGCCATCAGTCATGACTTGCTGAAGAAAATCATCAATCCGAAGATCTCCGAGAAAAACGAAATGCTCGCGGCACGGATCTCGATGGCCGCCGCGATTGTTCTGGCCACCTGGCTGGGACTCAATCCACCGGGATTTGCCGCGCAGGTGGTGGCATTGGCGTTCGGTATTGCCGGCGCGTCGATTTTCCCGGCGCTGATGATGGGAATCTTCTCCAAGAAGATGAACGATAAAGGTGCGGTCGCCGGCATGCTGGCAGGCCTGATCGCTACCTTGCTGTATATCTTCACCTACCTGGGCTGGTTCTTCATCCCGGGCACCAACATGCTGCCGAACACGCCGGACAACTGGATCATGGGTATATCGCCCCTCTCCTTTGGTGTAATCGGTGCTGTGATCAACTTTGCGGTCGCCTACAGCGTGTGCAGCGTCACTGAAACAACGCCGCAACGCATCCGCGACCTGGTTGATAGCGTGCGTTACCCGAAAGGTGCCGGTGCGGCGCTTGATCATTAAGCAACTCACAGCTCCTGCAGCAAAACGCTGACAGGCCTATCGCGGGCGGGCCTCTTAATCGAGGCCCGCTTTGCTTATAAGAAGAGAAAAGTATGCTTTGGCATTTAGTCGCAACTATCTTTGCGGGTCTGGGCGCAGCGGGCATTGCCCTGCTGATTCGCGTCCTGTCTAAAAACAACGCGCCTAACTGGCTGATCCCGGTGTTTGCCGGTATCGGCATGCTGGGCTACCAGATTTATTTTGAATACAGCTGGTTCGACCATCAAACCTCCCGCCAGCCGGAGGGCGTCGTTGTGGTCTCCCGCGAACAGGGCGAGGCCTTCTGGCGACCCTGGACCTATCTCTTTCCGATGACCACGGCGTTTACCGTGGTCGATAGCGCGAATACCCAAACACGCCACCTCGAAGGATTGACCCTGGTTGAATTCATCCAGTATCGCTTCGAGAAAAAGGCCTTTGATGTGGTCACTCATCAGCGCTACGTCCTGAATTGCACGCACGCACAAATGATCCCGGTCTCAGAACACAATCGGGCGCTGACTGAAACGCCGCAGGTCATCGAGCGCACCAGCCCGCTGTTTGTTGCAGTCTGTCCCGCCTCCGCATAACTCAAGTGCCGGGGCGGGCCTGAAGGCCATCAGGCCTTTTCGCTCAGCGCCAGACGCAGCCCCAAGGCCATCAGCAGACTGCCCATGCCGCGCTCCAGCCAAGCGGCAATCGCTGGGCGCCGGCGCAACAGGCCAGTGGCCTGGCTGGCCGCCAGCACCAAACTGAGTCGACAAGAATCGCCACGACAATCACCTGCACGCCGAGCCCCAGCAATTGCAGCGTGGTATGGCCGAATTCCGGGCGGATGAATTGCGGCAGGAACGCCATGAAAAAGATCGCCGCCTTGGGATTGAGCAGGTCGACCAGCACACCCTGGCGATAAATCTGCCACCCGTTGCCGCTGGGTGACGCCTGCTCCACAGCGGTGAAACTGCGCCCGGCGGAGCGCAGCGCCTGCCAGCCGATATACAGCAGATAAGCGGCACCGATCCACTTCACCACGCTGAAGGCCAGCGCCGATGTGGCCAGGATCGCCGAAAGCCCAAGCGCCGCAGCCAAGACATGCACCAAGGCGCCGCTGCACACCCCGCAGGACGCGGCGATGCCGTAGCGCCGCCCTTGGGCAATGCTGCGCGATAGCACGAACAAGAGATCAGGCCCCGGCGCCAGGTTGAGGGCCAGCGCGGCGGAGAAGAACAGCAGCCAATAGGTCGGATCGAGCATGGCGGCGGCCTCGCAGGTTCAGCCCGCAGTGAAAAAGATCACCTTCCGCCGGTGATGGATGCGGGTCAAGAGGCAGCAGACCAACAGTCGATCCCGACGCTGGATGCACTTCGATCTGCGTGCCTACGGTTGCGAGGGGGCCCTGCCATCTTCCCGCCCCAATTGCAGGAAGATCGTCGAGGCCAGCATCGAAATGCCGCCGACGCACAGGAAGGTCAATTGGAACGCGCGCAGTACCGCCTCGCTGCCCGGCGCCGCCCCGTCGAGGGTGAAGCCGCCGAGGAGCGCACCGGCGGTGGCCACCCCCAGGCTCATCGCCAGTTGCACCACCACCGCCAGCAGGCTGTTGCCGCTGCTCGCCTCTCGGTCATGCAAGCCGATCAGGGTAATGGTGTTCATCGCGGTGAACTGCAGCGAGTTGATCGCGCCGATCAGCCCCAGCTGAACCAGCAGCATGAACAGCGGTGTCTGTGCGTTGGTGAAGCCCAGGCTGCCGATCAGCAGGCCGAGCAGCAGCGTATTGGTGGTGAGAACACGTCGATAACCCAGGCGATCGATCAGCGGTTTGGCGAATGGCTTGATGGCCATGGCGGCCAGCGCCAGCGGAATCATGCTCATCCCGGCTTCGGCCGGTGAATAGCCGAGCGCGACTTGCAGCAACAACGGCACCATGAAGGGCAGCGCCCCACTGCCCAGGCGGCCGAACAGGTTGCCCAGAATGCCCACGGAGAAGCTGCGCGTGCGAAACAGGTTGGGGCTGAACAACGGCTTGGCGATGCGCCCCGCCCGTAGCCAGTAAGCGGCCAGGCAGGCAGCGCCGGCAAACAGCAGGAGCATGACCCGCGCATGGGGCATGTGCAGCTCGCCGAGGCCGCCCAGGCCCAGGGTAATCATCAGCATGGCTGCGCCGAACAGCACGAAACCCGGTGTATCAAAGTGATTGCGCTCCGGCCCGCGCAGGTCGGGCATAAAGCGCAGCGCGGCATAACACCCCAGCGCTCCGACCGGCAGGTTGATCAGGAAAATCCAGTGCCAGCTGGCATATTCCACCAGCCAGCCGCCGAGCGTCGGCCCCAGCAGCGGACCGACCAGGCCCGGCAGAGTGATCAGGCTCATTACCCGCACCAACTCCGAGCGTGGATAAGCGCGCAGCACCACCAACCGTCCGACCGGCATCATCAGCGCGCCGCCCACGGCTTGTAGGACGCGCGCGCCGATCAGTTGGGTCAGCGTCATGGACAGGGCGCAGAGTAGCGAGCCGAAGGTAAACAGCAGGATGGCGCTGAAAAAAACGCGCCGCGTGCCGAAACGGTCGGCAACCCATCCCGAGGCCGGGATCAACAGCGCCACGGTGAGCATGTAGGCAATGATCACGCCCTGCATGCGTAGCGGGTCTTCGGCCAGGTCGATCGCCATGGCCGGCAGGGCCGTGTTGAGAATGGTGCCATCCAGGGTCTGCATGAAGAAGGCGACGGCTACCAGCCAGGGCAATAACCGCGCCGTGCGTTCATCGAGCAGGGAGGAAGGGGTCATGAGGGCTCCCGGCGTAAAAGACATCGCAGTGTAGAGCACGCGGCCGGCGGCGGGCATACCCCATGGCGTCGCAGCAATCGGCGCGGCGCGTAGCACGTGAATAACGCACTGATTTCGCTCAAAAAAACACCACTGGCGAAGAATCCAGAGCAGGCTGTGCACAGCGCCAGCTACCGACAGCTTGTCCCCAGAGTTATCCACCCCGGTTGTGGGTAAAGCGTTGTCGCTGCGGGAACTCCACGCCGCGCAAACCCTCACAAGAACGATGCTTATCTTGTTCAACAGGAGTTTCGCGATGCGTGCCATGTCCCTGACCGCCCTTTTCATCCCGCTACTGTTCAGCGCCCCGCTTATGGCCGGCGAATGGCCCGCTGGCGCCAAGAACCAGTTCATCAGCGAATGTCAGAGCAGCGCCACGGCGGGCACGCCGCCGGCCAAGTCCAAGGCGTACTGCTCATGTGCGGCAGACCGTGTAAGCGATGAATTCAGCGATGAGGAAATCAAGCAACTGCAAGGCCAGAGTGCGCTGGATGCCACTACCCGCGAGCGCCTCGGACGGGCGGCAAGCGCCTGTCTCAGCCACTTGAACGAATGACGGGCAGATAGCCGCGTCAGGTCTGGCTCGGGCTCTTTCCCAGGATCCCGAGCAGCCGCCAGAACGGCCCGAACGGCGGCACTGAACCGTTACAAACCGTCAATCAACGTCTGGTAGTCCTCCAGCGCACTGAACTCCTCGGTATCCTTCGCGCCTTTGCGACTGTCCGGTTGGCGTACCGCCAATAGCTGGGCGATGCCATAGCGCTGCGCGCTGCGTAGCACCGGCAGGCTGTCGTCGATAAACAGCGTGCGGGCCGGCTCGAAGCCGAAATCGTTTTGCAACGCGTGCCAGAACTGCTGATCTTCCTTGGCGAAGCCATAGTCATGGGAGCTGATCAGGCGGTCGAAATACGGCGCCAGCTCAATGCGTTCCAGTTTCAGCGTCAGCGAATCACGGTGCGCATTGGTGACCAAGGCCACCCGCTTGCCGGCCAGCCGCAATGCCGTGAGAAATCGATCGGCGTCGGGGCGAAGCGCAATCAGGTGCGCCACCTCGTGCTTGAGCTCCAACACCGGCAGTTGCAGTTCCTTGCTCCAGAAGTCCAGGCAATACCAGCTCAGCTGGCCGGCATGGCGCGCGAACGCCGGAGCCAACGCCTGATCGGCCAGGGCACGGCTGATGCCATGGTGCTCGGCGTAACGCTGGGGCAGGTGTTCGAGCCAGAAATGATTGTCGAAGTGCAGATCGAGCAGTGTGCCGTCCATATCCAGCAGCACGGTGTCGATGGCAGTCCATGATAAAGCGGACATGGGCGATTTCCAGATGGGCGCTGGCACACGAACCCACGGGCGGTGGCGCGGTGCAGCTGAAAAAGGCGGTTATGATAACCCCCACGCCCGACTTGGAGATGTCCCATGCGTGAGAAACCTACCGTTCTGGCCCGCGAGATTGTCGCGCGCAGTCGGCTATTCGCCGTCGAGGAATTGCAGCTGCGCTTCAGCAATGGCGTGGAACGTACCTACGAACGACTGGCGAGCCGGGGCAGCGGTTACGGCGCGGTGATGATCGTCGCCATGCAGGATGCCGAACACGCCGTACTGATCGAGGAATACTGCGCCGGCACCGACGATTACCAGTTGTCGCTGCCCAAGGGGCTGATCGAGCCCGGCGAAGACGTATTGGTCGCCGCCGACCGCGAACTCAAGGAAGAAGCCGGCTTCGGCGCTCGGCGCCTGGAGCTGCTCACCGAGCTATCGCTGTCGCCCGGTTACATGAGCCAGCGTATCCAGGTAGTGCTGGCCACCGACCTCTACGAGGAACGCCTCCCCGGCGATGAACCTGAGCCCATGGCGGTGAGCAAGGTGAACCTGCGCGAGCTGCTTACACTTATTCAACACCCACAGTTCAGCGAAGGGCGCGCACTGGCGGCGCTTTATTTGGCTCGCGACCTGTTGGTGCAGCGCGGCGAGTTGACGCTATGAGCCCAGTCAATCTCATGCAGCCGGTCATCGACCTGGTGCAGCGTGCCGGTACGGTCATCCTGCCCTACTGGCGCAGCGACGTGGCGGTGCAGGAAAAGGCCGACGCTTCGCCGGTGACCGCCGCCGATCTGGCCGCACATCATGTGCTTGCTCAAGGTCTGGCTGCGTTGGACCCGGACATTCCCGTGCTCTCCGAGGAAGCCTGCGATCTTGCGCTGGTCGAGCGGGCCGGCTGGACCCGCTGGTGGTTGGTGGATCCTTTGGATGGCACCAAGGAGTTCATCGCGGGCAGTGAAGAGTTCACGGTCAATGTGGCGCTGATCGAACAGGGCCGCGTGGTCTTTGGGGTGGTCGGCGTGCCAGCCAGCGGGCGTTGCTATTACGGTGGCGCCGGGCTGGGCGCGTGGCGTGTGGAGCCAGAGATCTCACCGCAACCTCTCAGCGTGCGTCTGGCGCCGCAGGCAGCCTTTATCGTCGTGGCCAGCCGGCGCCACTCCAGCCCTGCTCAAGAACACTTGCTGGCGGGATTGAAGTCGTCGTTTGGCGATTTGCACTTGGCCAGCGTAGGCAGCTCGCTAAAATTCTGCCTGCTGGCCGAAGGCGAAGCCGATTGTTATCCGCGCCTGGCGCCCACCTCGCAGTGGGACACCGCTGCCGCCCAAGGCGTGCTGGAAGGCGCCGGCGGCGAAGTGCTCGACCTGCAAGGGCTCACGCTGCGCTACGACGCCCGGGAAAGCTATCTCAATCCCTCGTTCCTGGCCCTGCCCAGCGCCGCTGCCTGGCGTGAAACCCTGCTGGATCTAGCCCGCGCACTGCATTGAATCCACAACTCCCGCTGGCTTAGCTGATCATTTGCTCAGGGTTATCAACCTGAACGCGCCGACGGCAAGTTGACCACCTTGCCTCGGCTGAGTATCGGCGCCGGACGACGCAGGATGCGCAGCATGTCGTTGGCCTGCGACAACTGGCTGCCCAACTGCTCGGCGTAGCGCGACAGGATCTGGCCACGCACCTGGGCCTGCTGGCTGTCCTGGCTCAGGGTGCGCAGCTCCAGGAGATGCTGCTCGAGCAGTTGCTTGCGGTCACGGTGATAATGCAGCAGCGGCAGCAAAGCCTCTGCGTTCCAGTGCTCGACAGCCTCGCGCAGGCGCTGATGCAGTTCGACCACCGCCTGCGCCAGGGTATTGAGGAAGCGTCGGGTCAGGCTGCGCTGCTCGGTGAGCAGGGTCTTAATCTGCAGACGAAACAGGTCCGCCTGCTCCTTGAGCTGCTGGAGTTCGCGGCGGTACGGCTGGAGTCTCAAGCTGGGTGCTTCCACCGCATGCAGCGGGTCTTCCTGATTATGTCGCTGATAGATGGCCGCGACCATCTTGTTAGCCATGGCCACCTCACGTTCAAGATGGTCCAGGTCGTCCTCCAGCACATTGAAGAACGCAAGAATGGCGCGGTTGATGCCCAAGGTCGTCCAACTGCTGTTCAGATGATGCTGTACCTGCTGCACATGGGCCTCGAGCCGATGCACATGCAGCGCAGCGCGCAGCTGTTCGGACAGGCGCAACAACAGGCTCTGATTGGTACGCAGGCTCAACAGCCGCTTGTGGTGCAAGTCGTGCTCGACGCGTACTCGCGCGCTCAACCCGGCCAGCATTTGCGCGTTATTCCCCTTGCGTTCGCTGAGCTGGAACTGCTGTTCCAACACCTTGTCCAGGCGCTGTTGGAGCAACTGCTGGCTGTTGGCAAGCAGGCCGAGTATCTGGCTGACCACCTGCCCTTCGAGCAATTGTTCCTTATGCGCGACGATGCGCTCGCACAGCAGGGTCTCCAGGTCCGCCAACCGACTGCGTTCAACCAGCGCGACATCGCCGCGTACCTTGCCCAGCAGCGCCTGCTTGGCGGACAGCGGCAATACGCTGTTCTCGTCGAGCCCCAGTTGCTCGGCGGTAAGCCGGCGTATGCGCTGGACTTCACCGTCCATATGTACGTTACCGGCCAGATCGTCCCATAGCACGTCGATCTTGTTCAGCACGGCGAACAGGCGTTGCGGCCGATCTTCATCAAGCTGCCCGATATGCTGCTGCCAGATCATCATGTCGCTGGCCGTCACGCCGCTGTCGGCGGCCAGCATGAAGAGAACCGCTTCGGCGTTGGGCAGCATCGAGAGGGTAAGTTCCGGCTCACACCCCAAGGCATTCAGCCCCGGCGTATCCAGCACGCGTAGCCCCTTGCGCAACAGCGGATGGTCGAGGTTCACCAACGCATGCCGCCAGGCGGGAACCAGTACATGCCGTTCTTCCTCGGCGGGCTCCAGTTGATGAGGATGAAAGCCCAGTTCGATGGCCTGCGTCACCGGTAACGCTTTCACCTTGGCGACTTGGGTAAAGGCCTGCGCCATGCTTTCCGGATTGGCCAGATCGAGAGTCAGGTGCAACCAGCCCTCTGACCTGCGTTTATGCTCCGCCACACTGAGCTCACCCAGCCGCGTCTCGATGGGCAATAAGCGCAGATAGCCCCGTTCGGCACGGGAATCGAAAAACAGCTCGGTCGGGCACATGGTGGTCCGCCCGGCCTGGGACGGCAGCATGCGCTGACCGTAGCCTGAGAAAAACAACGCATTGATCAGCTCGGTCTTGCCGCGAGAAAACTCGCCGACGAAGGCCAGGGTAATCTGGTCGCTGCGCAAGCGCGCCAACGCTCGCTCCAGACGCGCTTGCAAAGCGGGCGAACTGAGCCGGTTGGTCTCCAGCCAGCCCCGATATCGGGTGATTTCACGAATCAGTACCCGCTTCCAGGCGACGAAGTCATCGACCTGCTGGCTGAGGCGTTCCAAGCTCATGGTACACATCCTTGTGGAGCGAAAGGCATCCCCTGCATTATTGGTCAGGGACGCCGAACGTCCAGCGACTGGTGCACATCAAGCGCTTATTAGCCGCCAAAAAACAGTGTCCTTTGCCCGAAGTTTAACGGGCGAGACTTTTTCTAGAGCCGTTCAAGTCCCATTGCCCTGTTGCAACGACCGGCGATTGATCAGCAACCTGCACCTCCGGCAGCCGCTGCGGCGTTACTCAACCCTTGGCTGGCAGATAAAAAAACGGGCGGCCACCCAAGGGTGGCCGCCCGCCGTATCGTTACTGCTACGCCCTTAGGCGCTGCGCTTCTTGCGCTCTGGTTCAACACTCAGGAACGACTCCAGTGAGTCGTCCAGAGCCTCCATCCACGGCGTGTGGTGAGGCGGCGCCATCGTGCCGGTCAGCGTCGAGCGGTAGCTCTTGTTGCGAAAGCCAAGGATGTCCTTCTGCTTATCACTTAGCCATTGCTTGAAAAGATCTCCCATACCTTCGATATCAAACTCCGGATAGTCGGTCTGCCCGATCAGGTCGCGGATGTAGGCGCCCTGGAAGTCGATATCCTGGGAAGCATCCTGCAGTGCTTCTTCGCGACTGAACCACTCGGCGATGTCGGCGGCGCGCGCCTCGGCGTCCGGCAGTGGGATGCGACCGAGCATGACGTCACGCGCGTACCAGGCCTGGGCGTCGAACATGTTGAAGGTGTAGTACTGATCCTGCATGCCCAGGTAGATCAGCTTGGGGTTCTCTTGCCAGAACACGCCCTTGTACAGCCCGTTCGGATACAGCCGGTTGTGGGTGCGCAGCGTCAGCTCATCGGGCAGGAACGGGAAGTGATGCTGATAACCGGTGCACAGGATGATCGCGTCCACTTCGCGCTTGCTGCCATCCTTGAAGTGGGCGACGTTACCTTCCACACGCATCAGCAGCGGCTTTTCCTCGAAGCCCTTCGGCCACTCGAAGCCCATCGGCCGGCTGCGATAGCTGAACGTGATCGACTTGGCTCCGTACTTGTAACACTGGGTACCGATGTCTTCAGCTGAGTAACTGCTGCCGACCAGCAGCAGATTCTTGCCGGAAAACTCGCGAGCATCACGGAAATCGTGCGCGTGTAGGACGCGGCCCGGGAATTTCTCGACGCCTTCGAAGGAAGGTACGTAGGGCGTTGAGAAATGCCCGGTAGCGACCACCACATGGTCGAACTTATCGCTGCTTAGCTCGTTGCGCTGCAGGTCGCGCACGGTAACGGTGAACTTGCTCGTTGCTTCGCAGTAGGAGACCCACTGCACCGACGTGTTGAACTGGATGTACTTGCGCACGTCGCTTTTTTCGACCCGGCCCATGATGTAGTCACGCAGCACGGCGCGCGGCGTGTAGGAGGCGATCGGCCGGCCGAAGTGCTCATCGAAGGTGTAATCGGCAAACTCGAGGCCCTCTTTGGGGCCGTTGCACCAGAGGTAGCGATACATGCTGCCATGAACCGGCTCACCGTATTGGTCCAGCCCGGTACGCCAGGTGTAGTTCCACATGCCGCCCCAGTCACCCTGCTTCTCGTAGCAAACGATTTCGGGAATGTCGGCGCCCGCACGGCGCGCGGACTCGAAGGCGCGCAGCTGGGCAAGACCACTGGGACCGGCGCCAAGGATGGCTACTTTAAAGCTCATGCTTTCTCCTTAATTTGTCCCGCCGCGCATACAGCGACCGCGATCCGCTGACGCGGCGGAAGAAAGGGCTGCGCATCAATGGCACGCCCTATGAGCGCCCCATGCGTTGCGCAGTCGGGGCGAGGATGTCTGCAGGCGTCTGCCTGCAGTAGCGGTGTTGATTGGCTGAGAGGTGCCCGCGGCTGCGGGCTCGCTTCAAGGCCAATAGCCGAGTATTAGCTTGGGTTGCTCACCGGAAATCTGGCGGAGCATACCGACGACTCGACGCGTCACGCCCAGGCTGGTGACGCGTGCCTGGGTCGATGAGCGGGGCTAATCTAACACAGCACGACAGCCGGCTCGGGCTTGTACGTCCCGCGCGGGAATGGTACGCGCGCCCTTATTGCGGGTGCCCATGAGTGGAGCGCAGCCGCCGCCTTAGCTGTACTGTTTAGCGACGAGGCTGCACCTCGAGCCCTTCCGGCAGCCGCTGCGGCTTGGCGATCCGCACGCGCTTCTGCCGATTCAGCTCGCCACTTTCAAGGCTGACCTGGCTTTTTGCCACGCCGAACGCCTTGGCCAGGAAGGCCATGAGATGGGCGTTGGCCTTGCCTTCCACCGGCGGGGCGGTGAGGCGGATCTTCAGGCGGTCGCCGTGCAGGCCGGCGAATTCGTCCTTGCTGGCCTTGGGCTGCAGGTGACAGGCGAGGATCAGATCCTCGCCGTCCCAGCGGTACCATTCCATTACATGAAGGGGCTGAGAATGGTCGGCATGTTGGTCATGGCCGCCAGGTTGCGGATTACCAGCATGTCGATCAGATTTAGCGCGATAAAGGCAAAGATCGGCGAAATATCCAGGCCACCGAGATTCGGCAGGATGCGCCGGATCGGCATCAGCAGCGGCTCGCAGAGCTGGTTGACCAGTTGTGCGGCCGGGTTGTGGCTGCCCGGGGCCACCCAGGACAGGATCACGCTGATGATCAGGGCGAAGAAGAAAATCTTCAAAAACAGCGCCGTGACACCGATGACCGACCAGATCAGCAGCTGCAGCAAAAAGCCGCCAACGCCGTAACCCATCAGGAGCAGGGTGACCACCATCAGTGCCAACTGGACGAGGATGGCCAATACCAGCGAGGCAAGGTCCACGCCACCGAAGCCGGGAATGATGCGGCGCAGCGGCATGAGCAGCGGCGAGGTGGCGCGCACGATGAACTGGCTGAGCGGGTTGTAGAAATCGGCACGCACCAGTTGCAGAATAAAACGCAGCAAGACGATCAGCAGGTACAGGCTGCCCAGCGTCTGGATGACGTAGACGGCGGCGGTTGTCAGACCATTCATCAAAAACTCCTTATTGACCCAATTGTTCGGCCAGCTCGGCCGAGCGTGTCGCGGCCGCGGTGAGGGCCTGGTGTACCAAGGCCTCGAATCCACCGGCCTGGAAACTCGTTATCGCCGCCTCGGTCGTACCGTTCGGCGACGTGACCCGGCGGCGCAACTCAGCAGCGTCGACATCACTTTCCAGCGCCATGCGCGCCGCCCCCAAAGCGGTCTGCATCGTCAGCTGGGCGGCGGTTTCGCGGGGCAGCCCGAGCTGTTCCCCCGCAGCAGTCATCGCCTCGATAAGCAGGAAGAAATATGCCGGCCCGCTGCCGGACACCGCAGTGACCGCGTCGATCTGTTGCTCAGTATCCAGCCACAACGCCACGCCCACGGCGGACAGCAGTTGTTCGGCCTGCTGACGCTGTTCGGCGCTGACCCGCGCCGTGGCGTACAGGCCGCTGACGCCCTGGCGCAGCAACGCCGGCGTGTTGGGCATGCAGCGCACGATAGCGGGGACTGCAGCCGAGCGCTCGCCAAGCCAGCGTTCAAGACTGGCGCAGGGAATGCCGGCGGCAATGGACACGATCAGTTGGTTATCGGTCAGGTGCGGCGCCAGCGCCTGGCACACGCTTTTCATCACCTGCGGCTTGACCGCCAGGACGATGACATCGACGCCGGCCACGGCTTCAGCGTTGTCGGCACAGATGAAAATGCCGTGTTCAGCGCTGATTTTGGCGCGCTGCTCGGCGCCTGGGTCACTGGCACGGATGCGTTCGGCCGGCACGCCTTGGGCGAGCAGGCCACCGATCAGGCTGGCGGCCATGTTGCCGGCACCGATAAAGGCAATTCGGGGTTCGTTCATGGAGAGAAGTCCTTAATTAAGGGCGCGTGCCGTAGTCGCGTGCGCCAAACAGCGCAGTGCCGACGCGTACCCAGGTGGCGCCTTCGGCAATGGCGGCTTCGAGGTCGTGGCTCATGCCCATGGAAAGTGTGTCGAGATCGAAGGGTAGCGCGCTCTGCAATTGGCGCAGGCAAGCAAACGCGGCGTGTTGCTCGACGGGATCGTCGCTGGGTTCGGGAATTGCCATCAGCCCGCGCAGCCTGAGGTGTGGCAACTGGGCCACAGCGCTGGCCAGCGCCGGCAGCTCCTCTGGCGCGCAACCGGATTTGCTCACCTCGCCGCTGACATTCACCTGCAGGCAGATATTCAAGGGCGGCAGGTGGGCCGGGCGCTGCTCGGCCAGGCGCTGGGCGATCTTCAACCGGTCGACGGAGTGCACCCAGGCAAAATGCTCAGCGATGGCGCGGGTCTTGTTCGACTGTATCGGCCCGATGAAATGCCAGGTCAGCGCCAGGTCGCCTAGTTCGGCCTGTTTGGCCAATGCTTCCTGCAGATAGTTCTCGCCGAAATCCGTCATTCCGCAGGCATGTGCTTGACGAATGGCCGCCGCTGGCTGGGTCTTGCTCACCGCCAACAGGCCAACGGCGGCTGGATCTCGATGCGCGGCTTGCGCCGCCTCACGGATCCGCGCACGAACCTTTGCAATCATCTGTTCTATCGTCGACATTACTTGCGCTCTAAAAGCCGGCCCGTCTGGGTCAGGCATTCTACCTGCTTGCTTGTGATTGGGGAGTCCCATGGATATTACCGAGCTGCTCGCCTTCAGCGCCAAACAGGGCGCGTCGGACCTGCATCTGTCGTCCGGTTTGCCGCCAATGATCCGTGTGGATGGCGACGTGCGACGCATCAACCTGCCGGCCATGGATCACAAGCAGGTGCATGCGCTGATCTACGACATCATGAACGACAAGCAGCGCAAGGACTATGAAGAATTCCTGGAGACCGACTTCTCCTTCGAAGTACCGGGCGTGGCGCGTTTCCGGGTCAACGCCTTCAACCAGAACCGCGGACCCGGCGCGGTGTTCCGGACCATTCCGTCAAAAGTGTTGACCATGGAAGACCTCGGCATGGGCGAGATCTTCAAGACCATTTCCGATGTGCCGCGCGGTCTGGTGCTGGTCACCGGCCCCACCGGCTCGGGTAAGTCCACCACCCTGGCGGCGATGCTCGATTACATCAACAACCACAAGTACCAGCACATCCTCACCGTCGAGGACCCCATCGAATTCGTCCACGAATCGAAAAAGTGCCTGGTCAACCAGCGTGAAGTGCACCGCGACACCTTGGGTTTCACCGAAGCGCTGCGTTCGGCACTGCGTGAAGACCCGGACATCATTCTGGTCGGTGAAATGCGCGACCTGGAAACCATCCGCCTGGCCCTGACCGCGGCGGAAACCGGTCACCTGGTGTTCGGCACCCTGCACACCACCTCGGCCGCCAAGACCATCGACCGTATCGTCGACGTGTTCCCCGCCGAGGAAAAATCCATGGTGCGCTCGATGCTGTCCGAATCGCTGCAGGCGGTGATCTCGCAGAGCCTGCTGAAGAAGATCGGCGGCGGCCGCGTGGCGGCCCACGAGATCATGATCGGCACCCCCGCCATCCGTAACCTGATCCGCGAAGACAAGGTGGCGCAGATGTACTCGGCGATCCAGACCGGCGGCTCGCTGGGCATGCAGACGCTGGATGCCTGCCTGAAAAACCTGGTGGCCAAGGGGCTGATCAGCCGCGACAGTGCCCGCGAAAAAGCCAAGACGCCGGAAAACTTCTAACCGGCGCGCACAGGGAGTCATTGATTCATGGAATTCGAAAGCCTGCTGCGCCTGATGGTCGAAAAAGGCGCCTCCGACCTGTTCATTACCGCCGGTGTGCCACCCTCGATGAAGGTCAATGGACGCATCCTGCCAGTGACCAAGACGGCACTGTCACCCGAGATGACTCGCGAAACCGTGCACTCTGTGATGAACGAGCAGCAGCGTCGGGATTTTGCCGAGAATCACGAGTGCAACTTTGCCATCAGTGCCCGCGGCATCGGGCGTTTCCGGGTCAGCGCCTTCTACCAGCGCAACCTGGCCGGCATGGTGCTGCGGCGCATCGAGACCACCATTCCGACCCTCGATGAACTGAAGCTGCCAGAAATTCTCAAGAAGCTGTCCTTGTCCAAGCGCGGCCTGGTGTTGTTCGTCGGCGCCACCGGCACCGGTAAATCCACCTCGCTGGCGGCGATGATCGGCTATCGCAACAAGAACTCCAGCGGGCACATCATTTCCATCGAAGACCCGATCGAGTACATCCACCAGCACCAGAATTGCATCGTCACCCAGCGCGAAGTCGGCATCGACACCGACTCCTTCGAGGTGGCGCTGAAAAACACCCTGCGCCAGGCCCCCGATGTGATCCTGATCGGTGAGGTGCGGACCCGCGAGACCATGGACTACGCCGTGGCCTTCGCCGAAACCGGCCACCTGTGTCTGGCCACCCTGCACGCCAACAACGCCAACCAGGCGCTGGACCGCATCATCAACTTCTTCCCCGCCGACCGTCAGCAGCAGGTGTGGATGGACCTGTCGCTGAACCTGCGTGCCATCGTCGCCCAGCAACTGGTGCCCACTCCGGACGGCAAAGGCCGCCGCGCGGTGATCGAAGTGCTGATCAACACACCGTTGGCGGCAGACCTGATCCGCAAGGGCGAGGTGCACGAACTCAAGGCGCTGATGAAACGTTCCACCGAGTTGGGCATGCAAACCTTCGACCAGGCGCTCTATGAGCTGTACACCCAGGGCGAGATCACCTACGAGGATGCCCTAGCCCACGCCGACTCGGCCAACGACCTGCGCCTGATGATCAAGCTGGGCTCGGAAACCGACAGCGAATACCTGGCTCAGACCGCGCAAAAACTGGCCCTGGCGCCCAGCGACGACGACACGCCCGGCCGAATGTTGCGCTGAGTCGCACGCACATACGAAGAAGGCCTTTATAGGAGCCAGCTTGCTGGCGATTGGTGGAGGTGATCGTCCGGATCGCCAGCAAGCTGACTCCTCGCTTCGTTCACAGCGCCGTAGGATGGGTTGAGGCGCGGGCGATGTGTTTCAGGACTTACCCGGAGCATTGCGTCGATACCCATCAACGCCAAAACAATGCCATGGGTATCGCTGCGCTCAACGCCATCCTACGTGGCGGGATACCGGCGCGATCGAGCAGGCACAGTCTGGTTTAATCACCTTCCTTTCCATGTTTAGCACCCGCATTCCGGCCCGACTCCACGCTATCTGGCCGTGAAGCCGCTTTGCTTGATGAATTACCTGGCGCCAGGCAGTAGACTTTGCGGCTTCCTTTCTGCAAGAGCCGGGTCGATGTCGTCTGTCTTTCCCGAAGATTCCGTAGGGCTGGTCGAGCCCCGTACCGCGCACTTCGCTGAACCGCTGGCTCTGGCCTGTGGGCGCGAAATAGCCGATTACCAGTTGGTTTATGAAACCTACGGCGAACTGAATGCCGCACGCAGCAATGCCGTGCTGATTTGCCACGCCCTGTCCGGCCACCACCATGCGGCCGGCTACCACAGCCCCGATGATCGCCGGCCGGGCTGGTGGGACGGTTGCATCGGCCCGGGCAAGGCCATCGACACGCGCAAGTTCTTCGTGGTCAGTCTCAACAACCTGGGCGGTTGCAATGGTTCGACCGGGCCGGCAAGCCTCAATCCGGCCACCGGCAAAGCCTATGGTGCGGATTTTCCAGTGGTGACCGTGGAAGACTGGGTGCACAGCCAGGCACGTTTGGCCGATTTTCTGGGCATCGACCAGTGGGCGGCCGTGGTGGGTGGCAGCTTGGGCGGCATGCAGGCGCTGCAATGGACCATCAGCTATCCCGAGCGGGTGCGCCATTGCCTGAGCATCGCCTCGGCGCCGCGCTTGTCGGCAGAAAACATCGCCTTCAATGAGGTGGCCCGCCAGGCGATTCTGTCCGACACGGACTTCCATGGCGGCCATTTCCAGGAACTGGGCGTGGTGCCCAAGCGCGGCCTGCGCCTGGCGCGCATGGTCGGCCACATCACCTACCTGTCAGATGACGCCATGGGCGCCAAATTTGGTCGCGAGTTGAAGAGCGACCAGCTCAACTACGACTTCCACAGCGTGGAGTTCCAGGTGGAAAGCTATCTGCGCCATCAGGGCGACGAGTTCTCCACACGCTTTGACGCCAACACCTATTTGCTGATGACCAAGGCGCTGGACTATTTCGACCCGGCCGCCTCCCATGACGGCGACTTGGCCAAGGCGCTGAGTCCGGCCCAGGCAAAATTCTGCGTGATGTCCTTCACCACCGACTGGCGTTTCTCGCCAGCGCGCTCGCGGGAGATCGTCGATGCGCTGATGGCCACGGGCAAGAACGTCAGTTACCTGGAAATCGACGCGCCCCAGGGCCACGATTCCTTCCTGCTGCCGATCCCGCGCTATCAGCACGCCTTCAGCACCTACATGAACCGCATCGCCGTTTAAGGAGTCGTCATGCGCGCCGATCTGGACATTATCCAAGACTGGATTCCCGCCGGCAGCCGGGTGCTCGACCTGGGCTGCGGCGACGGCGAGTTGCTGGCCTGGCTGTCCGAGCACAAGCAGGTGAGCGGCTACGGCCTGGAAATCGACCCGGACAATATCGCCCGCTGTATCGAACAAGGCGTCAATGTCATTGAGCAGGACCTGGACAAGGGCCTGGGCAACTTCGCCACCGGCAGTTTCGACGTGGTGGTCATGACCCAGGCGCTGCAGGCGGTGAACTACCCTGACCTCCTGCTCGACGAAATGCTGCGGGTCGGCAAGACCTGCATCGTCACCTTCCCCAACTTCGGCCACTGGCGCTGCCGCTGGTACCTGACCACCAAGGGCCGCATGCCGGTGTCCGAGTTCCTCCCCTACACGTGGTACAACACGCCCAACATCCACTTCTGCACCTTCGAGGACTTCGAACGCCTTTGCCAGGAGCGCGGCGCAAGGGTGCTCGAACGCCTCGCCGTGGATCGCGAGCACAAGCACGGCTGGGCCAGCCGTGCCTGGCCAAACCTGTTCGGCGAGATCGGGATCTACCGGGTCACCGGCCCGAACAGATGACCTGCTTCACTGACGGAGGGAACACCATGAAATGCAGTCTGATCTTCCTGGTTTCACTGCTGCTGGCGCTGCCCGCCTTGGCCGAGCGCAAGCACAGCTTCGGCGAGTATGACGTCCACTACATCGCCTTCAACTCGGGCTTTCTTCAGCCCGATATCGCCGCTGCGGCCGGACTGGTGCGCAGCAAGGCCCAGGGCGTGGTCAACGTATCGGTGCTCAAGGGCGGCAAGCCTACCGTGGCGCTGGTCAGCGGAACGGTCAAGAACCTGCTGGGCCAGGACCGCCCCCTGAACTTCAAGCAGCTCAAGGAAGGCGATGACGCCATCTACTACCTGGCGCAGTTCCCCTTCGATTCAAGGGAGACGCTGCGCTTCAGCCTGACCGTGCAGCCCATGGGCGCCGACCCGGTCAGCTTCAACTTCACCCAAGAATTCTTCCCGGACGAATGATGCGCTTCGACGAACTGGTACTGGCCAGCCACAACGGCGGCAAGCTCAAGGAACTGCAGGCCATGCTGGGTGACACCGTCAAGGTGCGCCCCATCGGCGAATTCAGCGATGTCGAGCCGGAGGAAACCGGCCTTTCGTTCATCGAAAACGCCATTCTCAAGGCGCGCCACGCCGCACAGGTGTCCGGGCTGCCAGCGCTGGCCGACGATTCCGGCCTCGCGGTCGATCATCTGGGCGGGGCCCCGGGCATCTACTCCGCGCGCTATGCCGATGGCCTGGGCGATGCGGCGAACAATGCCAAGCTGCTGAGCGTGCTCAAGGACGTACCCGATGCCGAGCGCGGCGCTCAGTTCGTCTGCGCGCTGGCGCTGGTGCGGCATGCCGACGATCCGCTGCCCATCATCTGCGAGGGGCTCTGGCACGGGCGCATCCTGCACGGACCGCGCGGCGAGCAGGGGTTCGGCTACGACCCGCTGTTCTGGGTCCCTGAACGCGACTGCTCCAGCGCCGAACTGACGCCGGCCGACAAGAACCAGCTCAGCCATCGGGCGCGGGCCATGGCGATGCTCAAGACGCGTCTGGGGATCGCTTGAAAGCCGCTAAAGGCTGGAGGCTGAACGCCGGACGAAAAAGCGACACCCGCGTCCAGCCTCCAGCCTTCAGCGATGACCAGGCACAGATTATCGAGCTTCCGCCCCTGGCGGCCTATGTGCATATCCCTTGGTGCGTGCGCAAGTGCCCCTACTGCGACTTCAACTCCCATGCGGCAGGCGCATCGCTTCCCGAAAGCGCCTACGTGGCCTCGCTGCTCGCCGACCTGGTATGCGACCTGGAACAGGTCCAGGGCCGTCGGCTCACCTCGATCTTTTTCGGCGGCGGTACACCGAGCCTGTTTTCCGCGCCGGCGCTGGGCAACATTCTCGAGGGCCTCGAGCGGCGGGTCGGCTTTACCGAAGACATCGAGATCACCCTGGAAGCCAACCCGGGGACCTTCGAGCAGGCCAAGTTTCGCGACTATCGCAGCCTGGGCATCAATCGTCTGTCCATCGGCGTGCAGAGCTTCCAGGCGGCCAAGCTCAAGGCGCTGGGCCGCATTCATGATGGCGATGAAGCCGTGCGTGCTGCCGACATGGCACGCGCAGCAGGCTTCGACAACTTCAACCTGGACCTGATGCACGGCCTGCCTGACCAGGGCCTGGACGATGCCCTGAGCGACCTGCGCACGGCCATCTCCCAGCAGCCTAGCCACCTGTCCTGGTATCAGCTCACTGTCGAGCCCAATACGGAATTCTGGAACAAGCCGCCGCAGCTCCCGGAAGACGAGACGCTCTGGGATATCCAGGAGGCCGGCCAGGCACTGCTCGCCGAGCACGGCTATGGCCAGTACGAAACCTCCGCCTACGCCCAGCCCGGCCGCCAGGCGCATCACAACCTGAACTACTGGACCTTCGGCGATTTCCTCGGGATAGGCGCGGGGGCTCATGGCAAGTGGACCCAGCCCGACGGCCAGGTTCGCCGCCATTGGAAGACCCGGCTCCCCAAGGATTACCTTGATCCGGGCAAACGCTTTCGCGCCGGTGAAAAACTGCTGCCGGCGGAAGATCTGCCCTTCGAATTCCTGATGAATGTGCTGCGCCTCACCGACGGCGTGCCTGCAGTGTTGTTCACTCAGCGCACCGGCCTGCCGCTGCAGCGTTTGGACGCGGCGCGCCGCGAAGCCGAAGCACGCGGACTGCTACTGGCCGATCCGCAGCGCCTGGTCGCCACGCCCAAGGGCCAGCTGTTCCTCAACGACCTGCTGCAACTGTTTCTGCCATAGGACCCCGCATGGATCTGCTACTCGACCTGATCGCCACCCTGTCGCGCTGGAGCCGAAGCCACCTGGCCGACATCTCCCTGGCAATCATGGCCACCCTCTTCGTGCTCTTCGGCCCGGCGCTGAACGCCTGGGTACAGCGCAACATCGCGCCCTTCAACTTCGTCCTGCGCACCCTCGCGTTCGTGCTGTTCTGCGCCATCGTCTACGGCCTCGGCATCATCTACCTCAGCCCCTGGCTGGCCCAGGGTCTGGCGCAGTTCAACAACTACACGCTGGCGCCGGTGCTGATTCTGGTGCTGTTCATCATTGGCGTGGTGGCCGACCGCAACTGAGACCTCGGCTGCGGTTCAGGAAGGGCACCCTGCTCGCCGATCTTTCTGCTTCGGCACACTGAGCGGTAAGTCGGGTTTTCCCGCTATGCACTGGCAACGCTCCCAACGACTTTCACAGCGGCCGGCTAAGGCCTCGCGTCGATGGCCCTTGTGCGATTCGATTGCGAGGGAAGCGTGAAGGTGCCATGGGGCCGCGTGGCCCTATGGCAGAGGCACCAGCGAGCTGGTGAATACGGCTTGTTCCGGATGATCCCGTTCCGGTTCGTCGCCGCCCCGCTTTGCGCCTGGCTCCTGCTGGATACGGGAGCCAGGCGGATCGACGCCTGGAGTCTGGCGGCGTAGCGGCCGGTCAGTTTCCGCCGCGGCGCAGCGCTGCCGGCGAGAAGTCCCTCGGGCTGAGCCGGGTGTCGAAGTCGTACATCGGCTCGTTGTTGTCCAGGCCGTCGACGAAGTAGTTGCCGTCCTGCAGGTGGTACAGCGTTTCCACGGTGCTGCCGAACATCGGCACGTCGTAGTAGTTGATCGGGTGGCTTTCCTGCAGACCGATCAGCTCGTTGTTCTCATCGAACAAGTCGACGGCCAGGATCTGCCAGCTGTCCTCGTCGATGTAGAAGCGGCGCATGTCATAGGGATGGCTGAATCCCTTGCGCAGCCTTGCTTCGACGATCCATACGCGATGCAGTTCGTAACGCAGCAGCTCCGGGTTCAGCGTGCGCGGCCCGACGATATCGTCGTAGGGAATGCCCTTCTGGTGCACGGCGTAGCTGTTGTAGGGCATCAGCATTTCCCGCTTGCCTACCAGCGACCACTCGTAGCGATCCGGCGCGCCGTTGTACGAGTCGACCACGTCTGCCGTGGCCAGGCCACTGGTGTCGGGCTGCAGCGAATCGTAGGCCAGCGATGGCAGGCGACGGACCCGGCGATCGGACGGGGTGTAGCGCCAGGCCTTGCGGATCGACAGCACCTGGTCCATCGGGTCCTGCACCACCAGCGCGGTGCCGGACAGCTTCGCCGGCGCGGTCACGCGGTACTTGTAGTACAGCAGGGTGTTATCCAGCCCCTGCTCGTCCATGCCTTCACGGTTGTAGACGTAGTAGATCTGGCGGTCGCGCTTGATGTAGCTGGGCCGCCCGTTGATGACCACCGCCTGGTTGTTGACGAAGTGCGTCTGGTCGCCCTTGTAATGCAGGACGTGGTTCCAGATGACTTCCATGCCGTCCTGCGGCAGCGGGAAGGGGATGCCGGCAGCCGCCCCCTTGATGCCGTTGCCATTGGCGATCAGCTCGGCCTTGACCGCATTGCTGCGGGTTGCGTCGTAGATTCGCTGAGGGGCGGAAGCGCTGCGCCGCGAAGGGAACACGCGCAGGTGGTAGTCGGGGTAGCGCTCCAGCAGCGCACGCAGGCCTTCGGGCAGCAAGGCGGCGTACTGGCCGACGTTGCCCTGGTCGACCTTGTACAGCATCGCATCGTCCGCATAGGGATCCGGATGATGCATACCGGGCGTGTAGCTGGCCGGCGCACGCACGCCACCGGTCCAGGGCGGAATGGTGCCGCTGGCATTACCGGCCCGCTCGCCCCCCAGGGGCGTCAGATCCTGCCCGAGTCTTGCCGCCTGTGTCTGATCGACCTTTGCCTGAACCTGGCAGGCGCATGCTGCCAACAGCAGAAATCCCAGCTTTCTGAACATCTTTCACTCCTTTTCTCCTGCCTTCCGGGCAGGCACTGCGTTATCTGCCGAGGCCGGGCTGGCCACAGCGTTGTTGGGCAAGGCGTCAGGCCATGCAGCCGGACTCGGTGGTTATGCGGCGCTGATGCGCTCTATCAGTGGGTGCGCTGGAACTTCAGGTCCCAGACGCCATGGCCAAGGCGCTCGCCACGACGCTCGAACTTGGTGATCGGCCGCTCCTCCGGGCGTGCTACATAGGCGCCGTCTTTAGCCTGATTCCGGTAGCCCGGCGCTGCGTTCATCACTTCAAGCATGTGCTCGGCATAGGGCTGCCAGTCGGTGGCCATGTGCAGCACGCCGCCGACCTTCAGCTTCTGTCTCACCAGCTCGGCAAAAGCCGGCTGGACGATTCGACGCTTGTGGTGACGGCTCTTGTGCCAGGGATCGGGGAAAAACAGCAGGACCCGGTCCAGGGTGGAATCGGCGACGCATTCACGCAGCACTTCGAGCGCGTCGCAACTGTAGACGCGCACGTTGTTCAGATTTTGTGACAGAAGTCCGCTCAGCAGCGCGCCGACGCCGGGCTTGTGCACCTCGACGCCGATGAAATCCTGCTCGGGCGCCGCAGCGGCCATCTCCAGCGTGGAGTGCCCCATGCCGAAGCCGATCTCGAAGGTCCGTGGCGCCTGGCGTCCAAATACCTCATCGAAATCACGCATGCCATCGGCAAGCTCCAGGCCAAAGCGCGGCCAGCCCAGATCCAGGCCCCGTTGCTGGCCTTCGGTCATGCGTCCGGCGCGCATCACGAAACTTTTGATGGTGCGCAGACGGCGCTGGCCGTCGGCCGGGGAAGCAATGTCACTCATGAACAAACCTGCAAGAAGGAAAGCGCCGCATGGCGGGGAGCCATGCGGCGGAGTTGGCGTCGGGGATTAGCGGATCAGGCCTTCGAGCGGCGAGGAGGCGCTGGCGTAGAGCTTTTTCGGCATGCGCCCGGCGAGATAGGCCAGGCGACCGGCATCGATGGCGTACTTCATGGCTTCGGCCATCAGCACCGGATGCTGCGCGTGAGCGATGGCGCTGTTCATCAGCACGCCCTCGCAACCCAGTTCCATGGCGATGGTCGCATCGGACGCCGTGCCCACACCGGCATCGACCAGGACCGGCACCTTGGCCTCCTCGAGGATGATGCGCAGGTTGTACGGATTGCAGATGCCCAGCCCGGTGCCGATGAGTCCGGCCAGGGGCATCACCGCGATACAGCCCATGTCGGCCAGCTGGCGGGCGATGATCGGGTCGTCGCTGGTGTAGACCATCACGTCGAAACCGTCCTTGACCAGCACTTCGGCGGCCTTGAGGGTTTCGATGACATTGGGAAACAGAGTCTTCTGATCGGCCAGAACTTCGAGCTTGACCAGCTTGTGGCCGTCCAGCAGCTCACGGGCCAGGCGGCAGGTGCGTACGGCCTGTTCGGCGTCATAACAGCCGGCCGTGTTCGGCAGGATGGTGTAACGCTCCGGGGAGATCACGTCGAGCAGATTCGGCTCGTCCGGGTTCTGGCCGATATTGGTCCGACGTACCGCGACGGTGACGATCTCGGCGCCCGAAGCCTCGATCGCGGCGCGGGTTTCCTCGAGATCACGGTACTTGCCGGTGCCGACCAGCAGGCGTGACTGATAGGTGCGACCGGCCAGCGTGAAGGGCTTGTCGTGGGGAGCTGGGCTCATGGGGATTCCTCGTGCATGGCTGGTTGTCACCGCGGTCCTGCGGACCAGGGTGAGCGGAAATCGGATCTGCTGCCGCGCTAGCCGCCACCAATGGCGTGAACCACTTCCACCCGGTCGCCTTCGCTCAGCAGGGTGCTGCCGTGTTGGCTGCGGGGAACGATGTCCATATTGAGCTCCACTGCCAGCCGGCGGCCAGTCAGCTCAAGGCGCTGCAGCAGATCGGCTACCGACTGACCGTCGGGAAGCTCGTAGCGCTCGCCGTTCAACTGAATGTGCATAGTGCTCGCCACCTTCGAAAAGAGGGTCGCATTCTAGCCCGAAGCCGGCTTCCGACCAAGGCGACGGGCCCGGCCATTCATCCTCGGGTGTCGATGCCCGACTCAGCAGCGAAGGCGCCAGGCAGCCAGCCCCAGGCACAACCATCCCAGCAGGAAGGCCGTACCGCCAAAGGGGGTAATGATGCCGAGCTTGCCGATCCCGCTCAGGGTCAGCAGGTACAGGCTGCCGGAAAACAGCAGGATGCCGAGGACGAACAGCGCGCCAGCGGCGGTGACCAGGCGACCCGGCCGATGCAGGGCGAGCAGCGCGACGCCGAACAGCGCCAGAGCATGGATCATCTGGTACTGCACGCCGGTCTGGAATACCGCGAGATAATCCGCGCCGAGCCGGCTGCGCAGGCCATGGGCGGCAAAGGCGCCGAGCGCGACGCCGGTCAGCCCGAAAAGCGCGGCGAGCAGGAGAAACGGACGGATCATCGACGGCACCGGTCAGTTCTGAACAGGGCCGCTATAATGCCGCTCTCTTCGGCCGCGACCAAGCGACATGTTCCGATCCCTGCTGCGCCGCCTCATCAAACTGCTGTTCACGCTGGTGGCCCTCTCGGCGCTACTGGTATTGCTGTTGCGCTGGGTTCCGCCCCCGTTCACCGCCCTGATGATCGAGCGCAAGGTGCAATCCTGGACCAGCGGCGAACCCATCGATCTGGAGCGCAGCTGGCGGCCCTGGAGCGAGCTGCCGGATAACCTGAAGATGGCGGTGATTGCCGCCGAAGACCAGAAATTCGCCGACCACTGGGGCTTCGACGTCGCCGCAATCCGTGCCGCCCTGGCCCACAACGAGCAGGGCGGCTCGCTGCGCGGCGCCAGCACCCTGAGCCAGCAGGTGGCGAAGAACCTGTTTCTCTGGTCGGGCCGCAGCTGGCCCAGGAAGGGCCTGGAAGCCTGGTTCACCGCCTTGATCGAACTGCTGTGGCCAAAGGAACGCATTCTCGAGGTCTACCTCAACAGCGTGGAATGGGGCGTCGGCATCTTCGGCGCCGAAGCGGCGGCGCGGCATCATTTCGGCACCGGCGCACCCTACCTCTCGGCAAGCCAGGCAAGCCTGCTCGCCGCCGTGCTGCCCAATCCGCGCAACTGGAGCGCCGGGCGGCCCAGTCGCCAGACCACCTCTCGCGCTGCCTGGATCCGCCAGCAGGTCCGCCAGCTCGGAGGCAGCCATTACCTGCAGCGGATGCGTCCGGAATACCCAACGTGGTGGCCGGCCTGGCTCTGATCTGCGCGACAATTCCCCACACGAGCTGAAGGGTCAAATGTGGTAGCGTTGCGCTACTACTCCCCGGCGCCTGTGGTGCCGTCTCGCCTCGCAAGACTGTTCTTCATGCATTACCCATCCGGATTTTGAAGAAATGATCCCGCCACTCCTCCGGCTTTGCCTGTGCTACGCCGCGCTGTCGTTACTCTGGGTACTGTTCAGCGAGTCGCTGCTGCACTGGGCAATCGACGACCAGCCCGGGGCCACCTTCTGGCAGCTCGCCAAGGGGGCGTTCTTCGTCCTGCTCTCCAGCTTCCTGATGTACCGGCTGGGCAGCCATTACCAGCGCCGCCTGGCTGCCCAGCAGCGGGCCCGACACGCCGATGAGAGCAGCCTGCGCCAGGCCGCCGCCGTGTTCGACAGTACCCAGGAGGGGGTGCTGGTCACCGACCCGCAGCAGCGTATCGTCCACGTCAACCCAGCTTTCAGCCGTATCACCGGCTACAGTGCCGACGAGGTGCTGGGGCAGACGCCGAAACTGTTCGCCTCCGGCAAGCATGACCCTGCGTTCTACGAAACCATGTGGCAGTCGCTGCAGGAGGATGGCATCTGGAGCGGTGAAATCTGGAACCGTCGGCGCAGCGGTGAGGTGTACCCGCAGTGGCAGAACCTGCGCAGCATCCACGACGGCCAGGGCCGGATCAGCCATTACGTCGCGGTGTTTTCCGACCTTTCCGCCCTCAAGCGCTCGCGCGACGAGCTCGACCGCCTGGCGCACTACGACCCGCTCGTCAGCCTGCCCAACCGCCTGCTGTTCAGCGAGCGGGCCAAACAGGACCTGGACCGTGCCCGCAACGGCAAGCGCACCGGCGCCCTGCTGCTGATCGACCTCGATCACTTCAAGGACATCAACGAGAGCCTCGGCCACAGCGTCGGCGACGCCCTGCTGCAGGCCGTAGCCACCCGGCTGGTCACTCACTTGCAGGACGGCATGACCCTGGCGCGGATCGGCGGCGACGAGTTCGCCATGCTCTGCGAGAACTTCAGCGCGGAGCAGGCGGCGGCGCTCGCGGTGCGAATTCTCGACAGCCTCAGCCAGGCCTATCACCTGGGCGACAACGACCTGTTCTGCAGTGCCAGCATAGGCATCGTGCCCTACCCCGACGAGGTGCTGAACGTCGAGCAGCTGATGAGCAACGCCGACTCGGCGCTGTTCAAGGCCAAGAGCAAGGGCCGCTCCACGTATGCCTTCTATAGCCAGGAGCTGACCAGCCAGGCCCAGCAGCGGGTGGAGCTGGCCGTGGCCCTGCGCCAGGCACTGGAACAGCAGGAACTGCGCGTGCACTACCAGGCCATCTATGACCTGGGGTCTGGCCGCATCGTCGGTTTCGAAGCCCTGGTGCGCTGGCACCACCCCGAACAGGGCCTGATTCCGCCGGGCGCCTTCATCCCGGTCGCGGAGGAAAGCGGGCTGATCAGCGCGATCGATCGCTGGGTGCTCGAGCAGGCCTGCCGGCAGATGCGCAAATGGCTGAACAGCGGGCTGTCCCTGAAGTTCGTCGCGGTAAATATTTCCAGCCGGCTGTTCGGCAATCCGCAACTTGATCGGGAAGTGGCGCGCATCCTCTTCAACACAGGCCTCGAGGCCAACTACCTGGAGCTGGAGATAACCGAAAGCGCCGTCATGCAGGACCCCGATGCCGCCATCGAGCTGCTGCGACGGCTGCGCGCGCTCGGCGTGCAGCTGGCCATCGACGACTTCGGCACCGGTTATTCCTCCCTGCTGCGCCTCAAGCGCATGAACGTGCACAAGCTGAAGATCGACCAAGGGTTCGTCAGCGGCCTGCCCTCCGACCGCGACGACGCAGCCATCACCCGCTCGGTCATCGGTCTGGCGCACAACCTGGGTCTGCATGTCGTGGCCGAGGGTATCGAGGTAGCCGAACAGGCGGCGTTTCTGCTGGAGCATGGCTGCGACTACGGGCAGGGCTATGGCTTCGCCCGTCCACAGCCGGTGGCCAATATCGACTGGCAGAGCACCCGCATGACCTACGGCCAGCGCACGCCCGCGACAAACGTCGATACGGACCCGGATGGCCTGGTGCCACCGCCGGAGTTAAGCTGCCGGCAGGGCACCCAGCGCGCGAGCGGTAGTCTGTAACATGCATGACGGCCGGCCAGCCCAAGGACGACTGGCTAGACTGCAGGCGCGCCGACTTTCCGAATCCGCGAAGGCACCTTGAGTACGATGAGTGAACCCGCTTCCGACAACACCGCACGCATTGGCCTGACGCACCTCTTCTCCCGGCGCAACAGCCTGGCCTGGCTGGCACTGGCCTGTGCCCTGCTGGGCCAGCTGGTCATCCTCAACCAGCTGCGCAACAACAGCGCTCTGGCAGCCAGGCAGCAGTTCGACCTGCTGGTGGGCCAGGTCAGCACCGCCATCGAGCAGCGGCTCATGGATCACGAGCAGATCCTGCTGGGTGGGGCCGGCCTGTTTGACGCGAGCGGCGAGGTTTCCCGGGAGCAATGGCGCGCCTATGTCCAGCGCCTGCAACTGCCCGACCGCTATCCGGGCATCCAGGGCGTGGGGTTCAGCAAGGTCGTCCGCGAAGCCGCACGCGAGTCCCACGAGCAGAGCATTCACGAAGAGGGATTCGGCGACTATCGAATCCAGCCTGAGGGCAACCGGGCGGTGTACATGCCGATCGTCTACCTCGAGCCCTTTGCCGATCGCAATCTGGCCGCCTTCGGCTACGACATGTTCGCCGAGCCGGTGCGCCGCCAGGCCATGCGCGACGCCGCGCTGACCGGGGAATCGCGACTGTCCGGCAAGGTGATCCTGCGTCAGGAAACCCATGGCAAGGTGCAAGCCGGCGTGCTGATGTACGTCCCGCTGTATCGCCCGTCCATGCCGCTGGGGACGCCGGAGCAGCGGATGGATGCGCTCCTCGGTTTCGCCTACAGCCCCTATCGCATGGACGACCTGATGCGGGGAATCCTTGGCGCCGCGGATCTGGACCTGGGACTGCGCATCTACGCCGGGCACACCCCACAGCCGGAAGAGTTGCTGTTCGCCAGCGAGGTGCAGGCGTCTGCCGACACGGCGCAGCACAGCAGGACGACGCAGCTGGAGCTGTATGGCCGGGTCTGGACGCTGCACATGGAAAGCCTTCCCGCGTTCGAGAAGGGCTTCGGCGAGAACGAGGGGCTGGTGCTTACCCTTGGCGTCGGCCTGAGCCTCCTGCTGTTCTTCCTGATCTCCTCGCTGGCCTTCCGCCAACGTCGGGCCGAAGCGCTGGCCGAACGGATGACCGAGCGCATCCGCGAGAACAAACGCGCCCTGCAACTCAGCGAAGAGCGCCTGACCCTGGCGCTCAAGGGCAGCAATGACGGACTCTGGGACCTCAACCTAACCGCCGGCACCTTTTTCGCTTCGCCGCGCACCTGGCACATGCTCGGCTACCAGCCCGGCGAGCTGCCCTCGGACACCAAGCTCTGGGAAAGGGTGCTGGTGCAGGAAGACCTTGCCAGGACTCGAGCCCAGCTGGCGCAGGTCATGCTTTCGACGCTGGATCAGTTCACCAGCGAATTGCGCTTTCAGCACAAGGACGGCCGAGTGGTGCCGGTGCTGGTGCGCGGCTACGTCCAGCGCGACGCCGAAGGCCAGCCGCTGCGCATCAGCGGCACCAGCATGGACCTGACCGAGCACAAGCGTGTCGAGCAGATGAAGGACGAATTCGTCGCCACCGTCAGCCACGAGCTGCGCACCCCGCTCACCTCGATCAGCGGCGCGCTGGGCCTGATCAATGGCGGCGCACTCGGCGAGGCGCCCCCGGCCATGCAGCAGATGCTGGACATCGCACACCGCAACAGCCTGCGCCTGGGTTACCTGATCAACGACCTGCTGGACATGGAAAAGATCGCCGCCGGCAAGATGTCGTTCGACCTGCGCGAGCATGCGCTGCCGCGCCTGCTGGAGGAGGCCCTGGCCAGCTACCAGGCGCTCGCCACGCAGTTGGGCGTTCGCTGCGTGCTCCAGGAACCGCCGAGAGTAAAGGTCTGGGTCGATGCCCTGCGCCTGCAGCAGGTGCTCGGCAACTATCTGTCCAACGCCATCAAGCACACCCCCGAGGGCGGCCAGGTCAGCCTGCATTGCAGCCAGCCGGACGCCAATTGCATCCGTATCAGCGTCACCGACCAGGGACCCGGGATTCCACCGGAATTCCAGAAGCGGGTGTTCGAGCGATTCGCCCAGGCCGATGCAACCGACAGCCGAGAAAAGGGTGGTACCGGCCTGGGCCTGGCAATCACCAAGGAATTCATCGAGCGGATGGGCGGCAAGGTCGGGTTCGACACCCGGGTGGGTGCAGGCACTACGTTCTGGTGCGAATTGCCGATCCTCGACGCCAGCCCGGCTACCCCGGACGACAGTCAGCCACGCCTGCTGGTGGTTGAAGACGAGCCTGATACCGGTCGCCTGCTGCACCTGATGCTGCACGAGGCGAACTATTCGGTCGACCGTGTGCAAAGCCTGCATGCGGCGCGGGAGAAGCTTGCCGACAACCACTACGTGGCGATGACGCTGGATCTGCATCTACCCGATGGCAGCGGCATTCAACTCATCGAAGAACTCAGGGGCGATCCGCGGACCCGAAACCTGCCCATCATCGTTGTCTCCGCCGCGACCCGTTTCGACGAGCGAGTCGCCGCCGAGCAGGTGGTGTGGCTGCACAAACCCATCAGCGCCGCTCAGCTGCTGATCGCCCTGGGTGAGGCGCTGGACAGCCAGCCCTGCCAGGCCTAGACGACAATTTCCAGAGCCTGAAAACAGCAAGGCGCCACAGGTTTCCCTGCAGCGCCTCTGTCTTACCTCCACCGCTGAATCAGGCCAGAATCGACCCCTTTAGCTTGTTCATGGCGTTCTTTTCCAGCTGCCGAATTCGCTCGGCCGATACGCTGTACTTGGCCGCCAGATCATGCAGGGTGGCCTTTTCCTCGCTCAGCCAGCGCTGCTGCAGGATGTCGCGGCTACGCTCGTCCAGCGTCTCCAGCGCCTCATGCAGGCTGGCATTGGAGCTGTCGCTCCAATCGGCATCCTCGAGCTGACGGGCCGGGTCGTAACGATGATCCTCGAGGTAGTGCGCGGGCGACTGGTAGGCGCTGTCGTCGTCGGCGTCCGCCGAAGGATCGAAGGCCATGTCGTGGCCGGTCAGCCGGCTTTCCATCTCCCGCACTTCGCGGGCTTCGACACCGAGGCTGTCGGCAACGCGCTCGACTTCTTCATTGTTCAGCCAGGCCAGGCGCTTCTTCTGGCTGCGCAGGTTGAAAAACAGCTTGCGCTGCGCCTTGGTGGTGGCGACCTTGACGATCCGCCAGTTGCGCAGGATGAATTCGTGGATCTCGGCCTTGATCCAGTGCACCGCGAAGGACACCAGGCGCACACCCATTTCCGGGTTGAAGCGCTTGACCGCCTTCATCAGACCGACATTGCCTTCCTGGATCAGGTCGGCCTGAGCAAGCCCGTAGCCGGAATAGCTGCGGGCGATATGCACGACGAATCGCAGGTGAGCCAGCACCATCTGGCGTGCCGCCTCGAGATCCTGCTGATAGAACAGGCGCCCGGCCAGTTCACGCTCCTGCTCGACCGTAAGCAGCGGAATGCTGTTGACCGCCTGCACATAGGACTCGAGATTGCCTCCCGGGACCAGCGCTTGAACAGGTTGCAAAGTAGATGTCATGCAGTTCCTCCAATAGTGAAGCTGCAGCAGTTTAGCATTGTCCAAACAGACTTCAAGGCTGTCGGAAAGTTCTGTAACACCTAAAAAACTGCTTTCGTATCAGCAACTTATCACCTCGGAGCCAGCTCGCTCAGATGCCGTGCCACGGCCAGCCAGGCACCGATGTAGCCCAAAAGCAGGGCGCCAAGCACCAGGGAGAACCCGTCCTCGCCCGGCACCCCGGCCAGGCCGAAATCACTGCCGTACAACCCTGCCAGATTGATCACCGCCTCATTCAGCCAGCCGAGCCCGTACGCCAGCAGCAACCAGGCCATCAGCCCGGCACCCAGGCCGTACAGGGCTCCCATGTAGAGGAAGGGGCGACGCACGTAGCCGTCGGTACCACCGACCAGCTTGACCACTTCGATCTCGGTACGGCGGTTCTCGATATGCAGGCGGATGGTGTTGCCGATCACCAGCAGCAGGGTGGCGATCAGCAGCAGCGTCAGGCCAAATACAAAGCGGTCGCCCAGTTTGAGAATCGCAGCCAGGCGCTCGACCCAGAGCAGGTCCAGCTGGGCCTGTTCGACGCCCGGCAGCTCCGCCAGCCGCTGGCGCAGCGCTTCCAGCTTGGCCTTGTCGACCTCATTGGGCGTTACGACCACCACCCCGGGTAGCGGATTGTCCGGCAGTTCGCGCAAGGCCTCGCCCAGGCCCGACAGCTGCTGGAATTCCGCCAGCGCCTGCTCGCGGCTGATCCACTCGGCGTCGGACACGTCGGGCATCTCGAGAATCTCTTCGCGCAGCGCCTGGCCAGCTTCGGCGTCCGTCTCCAGCTGCAGGTAGAGCGAGATCTGCGCGGCACGTTGCCAGGAACCACCCAGGCGCTCGACGTTGTCCAGCAACAGTGCCAGCCCCATGGGCAGGCTCAGCGCGACGGCCATCACCAGGCAGGTGAAGAAGCTGCCGAAGGGCTGTTTGACCAGCCGCCCGACACTGTCGACCAGACTGGCGCGATGGCTTTCCAGCCAGGCCTGGAACAGGGTCTTGAAGTCCGGCTCGTCGGGATTGTGCTGCGGCGCCTTTTTCACCGACCCACCAACACGTTCGGCAGTACTCGGGTTGGACTTGCGCTCGGTACTCATCGTGCCGCCTCCCCATCGCCGATCAGCCGGCCACGCTGCAGGGTCAGCATGCGGTGGCGCATGCGGGCGATCAGGGCCAGGTCATGGCTGGCGATGAGCACGGTGGTGCCGAGCTTGTTGATGTCTTCGAACACACCCATGATCTCCGCCGCCAGGCGCGGGTCGAGGTTGCCGGTCGGCTCATCGGCCAGCAGCAGCGCCGGACGGTGCACCACCGCGCGGGCGATGCCGACGCGCTGCTGCTGGCCGGTGGACAGGTCGGCGGGGTATTGCAGGGCCTTGTCCTTGAGACTGACGCGCTCCAGCGCGGTCATCACCCGCTGGCCGATCTCGCGCTTGTTCAAACCGAGGATCTGCAGCGGCAGCGCGGCGTTGTCGAACACCGTGCGGTCGAACAGCAGCTGGTGATTCTGGAACACCACGCCGATCTGCCGCCGCAAGAAGGGGATCTGCGCGTTGCTGATGCGCGACAAGTCCTGCCCGGCCAGCAGCAGCTTGCCACTGGTGGGGCGCTCCA
>JADGMW010000087.1_pt1 | contig 85473 bp, 74 predicted proteins | sample 8641801 | NCBI WGS metagenome assembly JADGMW01 (sample SAMN16272018, study PRJNA661076) | feces metagenome | isolation source: fecal sample from diarrhoea affected cattle A | host: Bos taurus | place: South Africa: Lokaleng Village, Mahikeng | collected 2019-09
CGACCATGATGAAGGTCTCCCACCCGATCGTCTTCGGCCACGCCGTGACCGTCTATTACAAGGACGTGTTCGAAAAGCACGGCAAGCTGTTTGAAGAAATCGGCGTCAACCCGAACAACGGCCTGTCCAGCGTCTACGACAAGATCAAGTCGCTGCCCTCCGCCCAGCAGGAAGAAATCCTGCAAGACATCCACGAGACCTATGCCCATCGCCCGGAAATGGCCATGGTCGACTCGGTCAAGGGCATCACCAACCTGCACATTCCCAGCGATGTGATCGTTGATGCCTCCATGCCGGCAATGATCCGTAACTCCGGTCAGATGTGGGGCCGCGACGGCAAGCAGAAAGACACCAAGGCAGTGATGCCGGAAAGCACCTATGCCCGCATCTACCAGGAGATGATCAACTTCTGCAAGACCAACGGCGCCTTTGACCCCACCACCATGGGCTCGGTCTCCAACGTTGGTCTCATGGCGCAGAAGGCCGAGGAATACGGCTCCCACGACAAGACCTTCGAAATGGCTGCCGACGGCATCATGCGCGTGACCCTGGAAGACGGCACCGTGATGATCCAGCACGAAGTCGAAGCCGGTGATATCTGGCGCGCCTGCCAGACCAAGGACGCCCCGATCCGCGACTGGGTCAAGCTAGGCGTCAATCGCGCCCGCCAGTCCAACACTCCGGCCATCTTCTGGCTCGATCAGGAGCGCGCCCATGATCGCGAATTGAAGAAGAAGGTTGACCTGTACCTCAAGGACTACGACCTGACCGGCCTCGACATCCGTTGCATGGACTACAACGAAGCCATTCGCGTAAGCATGGAGCGCTTGATCCGTGGCCTGGACACCATCTCGGTGACCGGCAACGTACTGCGCGACTACCTGACCGACCTGTTCCCGATCATGGAACTGGGCACCTCGGCAAAAATGCTCTCGATCGTCCCGCTGATGGCTGGCGGCGGCATGTATGAAACCGGCGCCGGCGGCTCGGCACCGAAACACGTACAGCAGCTGGTTGAAGAGAACCACCTGCGCTGGGATTCCCTGGGTGAATTCCTGGCCTTGGCCGTCTCCCTGGAAGAAACCGGCATCAAGACCAACAACACCAAGGCCAAGCTGCTAGGCAAAGCCCTGGACGAAGCCACCGGCAAACTGCTGGACAACGGCAAATCGCCGTCGCGCAAGGTCGGCGAGATCGACAACCGCGGCAGCCACTTCTACCTGGCACTGTACTGGGCCCAGGCCCTGGCAGCACAGACTGAAGATGCCGCTCTGGCCGCTCACTTCGCACCTGTGGCCAAGGCACTGAGCGAGCAGGAAGCGACCATCATTGCCGAGCTGAACCAGGCCCAGGGCAAGCCTGCCGAGATCGGCGGTTACTACTGCGCCAACCCGGAACTGACCAGCAAGGTCATGCGCCCGAGCAACACCTTCAATGCAGTGATCGACGCACTGGTTTAAGGTAACGCGCGCAGCTTCTGGCGAAAGCACAAAACCCCCGGCCTTGCCGGGGGTTTTGTTTCCAGGCCCCAAAACCCACTGACGAGACACTCAACATGGACTGGCAACCCCACATCACCGTCGCCACCATTGTCGAAGACCAGGGACGTTTCCTGCTGGTCGAGGAACTGGCGGGCGGGCAGGCGGTTTTCAACCAGCCTGCCGGACATCTCGAAGCCAACGAAACCCTGCTCCAGGCCGCCGTGCGTGAAACCCTGGAAGAAACCGGTTGGGAGGTCGAGCTGACCGCAGTGACCGGTATCTACCTTTACACCGCACCCAGTAACGGCGTCACCTACCAACGCGTCTGTTTCAGCGCGCGCCCCTTGCGCCACCTGCCCGACAGCCCGCTGGACCATGGCATCATCGGCCCTCGCTGGCTGACCCGCGATGAACTGCTGGCCGAGCGCGCTCACTGGCGCAGCGAGCTGGTCTTGCGCTGCATCGACGATTACCTGGGCGGCGAGCACTTTTCGCTTGGTCTGATTCGCTAACCCCTCGCAAGCCCATACGGCGTTTGCAACGGTGCTTATCTGGTAGAATCGCCGCTTTCCGCTGTCATTATTTCGGTCCCATGCCCAATCCAACTCTTACTCGCGTCATCGTCGGCATGTCCGGCGGTGTGGACTCTTCCGTATCTGCCTTGCTGCTGATGGAGCAGGGTTACCAGGTCGAAGGCCTGTTCATGAAGAACTGGGAAGAAGACGACGGCACGGAATATTGCACCGCACGCGAAGACCTGGCCGACGCCCAGGCGGTGTGCGACAAGCTCGGCATCAAGCTGCACACCGCCAATTTTGCTGCAGAATATTGGGACAATGTCTTTGAGCACTTCCTGGAAGAATACAAGGCAGGCCGCACACCGAATCCCGATATTCTGTGTAACCGCGAAATCAAGTTCAAAGCCTTTCTCGACTACGCCCTGACGCTAGGCGCCGAGCTGATCGCCACCGGCCACTATGTGCGTCGTCGCGACCTCGACGGGCGTAGCGAACTGCTCAAAGGCCTGGATCCAAACAAGGATCAGAGTTATTTCCTGCATGCCGTAGGCGGTGAACAAATCGCCAAGACACTGTTCCCGGTAGGCGAACTGGAAAAGCCTCAGGTGCGCGCCATCGCCGAAATGTACGGCCTGGTGACGGCAAAGAAAAAAGACTCCACCGGGATCTGCTTTATTGGTGAGCGCCGCTTCAGCGATTTTCTCAAGCAGTACCTCCCTGCCCAGCCCGGCAATATCGAAACGACCGAAGGCGAGACCATTGGCCGTCATCACGGCCTGATGTACCACACCATCGGCCAGCGCCAGGGCCTGGGCATCGGCGGACTCAAGGATGCCGGCGATGAGCCCTGGTACGTGCTGGAAAAGGATCTATCGCGCAACGTACTGATTGTCGGTCAGGGAAATGACCACCCTTGGCTGTTTTCACGCGCCCTGCTTGCCTCGGACATCTATTGGGTAAACCCGATCGACCTTAGCGCACCGAAACGCCTCACCGCCAAGGTGCGCTACCGTCAGAACGACCAGCCCTGCGTCCTGCACGCCACCGACAAGGGCTATCGCGTCGAATTCGATGAACCGCAACGCGCTGTAACACCCGGCCAGTCCGTGGTGTTCTACGACGGCGAAGTCTGCCTCGGCGGCGGTGTGATCGAGAGCGCTGAACCCTGGCATTCGCGAAACGGAGTATCGGCATGACGCCATTACAAGAGCAGTTGGTTGCCCTGAGCGCAGTCTTCAATGCCGCCATTCAGGTCGACCGGATTGCCCGTACCGGACAAAGCAGCGAGCCCGCCCTGGCCTGCATGGTAGGCAGTCTGCTCGTACGCAACCCAGAAAACACCCTGGCGGTTTACGGAGGCGACGATCTGTACTTGCGTGACGGATACCGCGCCCTGGCAAGTACTCTGGAGCGCTCGCCAACCAACCTGCAACGCGACCCCTTGCGCTATACCCTGGCCATGCTTGCACTGGAGCGGCAACTGGATAAACGCGGAGATTTGCAGGACATCATTGGCAGCCGACTGGAGCAGATCGAACAACAGGTGCAGCACTTCGGCGTCAGCCATGACAACGTCATCGCCTCATTTGGCGCGCTGTATCAGGACACGTTGAGCACCTTTCGCCAGCGCATTCAGGTGCAAGGCGACACACGCTTCCTGCAGCAGAGCGGCAACGCGGCGAAAATCCGCACACTGCTGTTTGCCGGCATTCGCTCGGCACGCCTGTGGCGGCAGCTGGGCGGTCATCGCTGGCAGCTGGTCTTCAGTCGCCGCAAGCTGCTCAACGAGCTTTACCCCCTGCTACGCGGCAATGAAAGCTAGGTTTTCAGACCCGCACCGCTCGTAACACGAACCGCGCCTGATACCTGCCCGCCAATACCCCCTTGCTTTCAGGTATCATATGCGCCCTTTTTCCGCCCCCGACTTCCAGAGAATACCCATGCAGCTTTCTTCGCTCACTGCGGTCTCCCCCGTCGATGGCCGCTATGCCGGCAAAACCAGCGCTCTGCGCCCGATTTTCAGTGAGTACGGTCTGATCAAAAGCCGTGTTCTGGTCGAAGTACGCTGGCTGCAGCGCTTGGCCGCTCACCCTGGCATTCCGGAAATCGCTCCTTTCTCTTCAGCCGCCAATGGACTGCTCGACCAACTGGCTGAAAATTTCCAGATAGAGCACGCCGAGCGCGTGAAAGAGTTCGAACGCACGACAAACCACGACGTGAAGGCTGTGGAGTACCTGCTCAAGGAGCAGGCCAAGCAGCTACCCGAGCTGGCCGCTGTCAGTGAGTTCATCCACTTCGCCTGCACCAGCGAGGACATCAACAACCTGTCCCACGCCCTGATGCTGCGTGAAGGTCGCGACGATGTGATTCTGCCGCTGATGCGCCAGTTGGCCGACGCCATTCGCGCGTTGGCCGTGCAGTTCGCCGACGTCCCGATGCTGTCACGCACCCATGGCCAGCCGGCATCGCCGACCACGCTGGGCAAGGAGCTGGCTAACGTAGTCTATCGCCTCGAGCGTCAGATCGCCCAGGTTGCGGCCGTACCGCTACTGGGCAAGATCAATGGCGCCGTTGGTAACTACAACGCCCACCTCAGCGCTTACCCGGACATCGACTGGGAAGCCAATGCCCGCGAGTTCATTGAGAACGACCTGGGCCTGAGCTGGAACCCCTACACCACCCAGATTGAGCCGCACGACTACATTGCCGAGCTGTTCGATGCCATTGCGCGCTTCAACACCATTCTGATCGATTTCGATCGCGATATCTGGGGCTACATTTCCCTCGGTTATTTCAAACAGCGCACCATCGCTGGCGAAATTGGCTCATCGACCATGCCGCACAAGGTCAACCCGATCGACTTCGAGAACTCCGAAGGCAACCTGGGAATCGCCAACGCGGTACTTCAACACCTGGCCAGCAAACTGCCAATTTCCCGCTGGCAGCGCGACCTGACCGACTCCACCGTGCTGCGCAATCTGGGCGTTGGCTTCGCCCACAGCGTCATCGCCTATGAGGCCACCCTGAAGGGCATTAGCAAGCTGGAGCTGAACACTCAGCGCATCGCTGAAGACCTGGACGCCTGCTGGGAAGTACTGGCCGAGCCGGTGCAAACCGTCATGCGCCGCTATGCGGTGGAAAACGCCTACGAAAAACTCAAAGAACTGACCCGCGGCAAGGGCATCAGCCCGGAAGCTCTGAAGGTCTTTATCGGCGGCCTCGATATCCCCGCCGAAGCCAAGGCTGAACTGAGTAAGCTGACCCCGGCTGCCTACATCGGCAACGCTGTGGTGCAGGCCAAACGCATCTGAGTGCCGAAATGACTTCCGCGCCCGGCTCAGCCGGGCGTTTTTATTTTTAGCTCTTACGTAAGAGCAAGGTCTTAACCATGACTTCTAATACACCACTTCAACTTCTGGGCGGCATGAGCGTGCGCGAATTTCTGCGCGATTATTGGCAGAAAAAACCGCTGTTGATTCGCCAGGCCATTCCGGATTTTGAAAACCCGATCTCGCCTGACGAACTTGCTGGCCTGTCGCTCGAGGAAGAAATCGAATCCCGCCTGGTTCTCGAGCACGGCGAGCAACCATGGGAATTGCGCCGCGGCCCGTTCGCCGAAGATACTTACCAGCACCTGCCGGAGCGCGACTGGACCCTGCTTGTACAAGCGGTCGACCAATTCGTCCCGGAAGTCGCTGAACTGCTGGAACAGTTCCGCTTCCTTCCCAACTGGCGCATCGATGACGTGATGATCAGCTACGCCGCGCCCGGCGGCGGCGTCGGCCCGCATTACGACAACTACGACGTATTTTTGCTGCAAGGATACGGCAAACGTCGCTGGCGCATCGGCCAGATGTGCGACAGCGAAAGCCCGCTGCTGGATCATCAAGACCTGAAAATCCTCGCCGAATTCGAAGGCACCGAGGACTGGATACTTGAACCCGGCGATATGCTTTATCTGCCCCCGCGCCTGGCGCATTTCGGCACTGCCGAAGATGAATGCATGACCTACTCGATAGGTTTTCGCGCACCGAGCGCCAGCGAAGTCCTGACCCACTTCACCGACTTTCTCGCCCAGTTCATTCCGGATGAAGAGCGCTACAGTGACGCCGACCTGGAACCCCAGGACGACCCTTCGCAGATTCAGAACGACGCCCTGGTACGCTTGAAAAACTTGCTGACCGAGCACATGAGCGATGAACGCCTGCTGATGACCTGGTTCGGCCAGTTCATGACCGAACCGCGCTACCCTGAACGCGTCGCAGGCCCGGAAACCACAGCTGAAGATCTGCTCGCAGACCTGGAAGACGGCGCAGTCCTGATTCGCAACCCCAGCGCTCGCCTGGCCTGGAGTGAAATCGATGTAGGCCTGTTGTTGTTCGCCAGCGGCCAGAGCCGCCTGCTGCCCACTCATCTGCGTGACCTGCTCAAGCTGGTTTGCTCAGCCGACGCATTGCACGCGGATAATCTTGCCCAGTGGCTGAGCGATGAAGAGGGACGTGATCTGCTCTGCGAACTGATCAAACAGGGAAGCCTGGAATTCGCCCATGAATAATATCCATATACGCCTTGCCGACTGGCAAAGGGATAACGCTGATCTACAGCGCATCCGCGAAGCGGTTTTCATCACCGAGCAAGCCGTACCCCCGGAACTGGAGTGGGACGCCGAAGATGCGGGCGCCGTACACTTCCTTGCCTGCGAAGGTGATTACCCGATCGGTACCGCACGCCTCCTCACCGACGGACACATCGGCCGGGTTGCGGTGCTCAAGGATTGGCGAGGTCTGCACATCGGCGCCGAGCTGATGAAGGCGGTGATTGCCGAGGCCGAACGACGCGGCTTGCAGCGCCAGTTTCTTACCGCCCAGGTACACGCCACCGCCTTCTATGAGCGACTGGGGTTTACCATTGTCAGCGACGAGTTCCTCGAAGCCGGCATCCCTCATGTCGACATGGTACGCCAGAGCCAATAAGCATAAGCCAGCATCCCGCCAGGCAAACAGACAATGCCCGGCGGGGGCTTCCTGCGCCGCGGCTTATCGTCAGTACCACTGAGCCTTGGTTCGCTTTGTCTCAGGCTGCATTCACGCAGTATGCTGACGGGGCACCCGCGAATAAGGACGCCCTACGATGAACCTGCGCACTCAGCTCTGCACCCTGACCCTGCTTCTGTGCGCCAGCCTGTCTACCCAGGCCGCCACGGAGCTGCTACCTCTCAAGCACCGTCTTGCTGAAGACCTTCTTCCAGCGGCACAAGCCGTCCTGAACGGGGAAGGCAGCGTCACCGCTTACGGCAATCAACTGATCGTTACTAGCACGCCTGAAAAAATGCGCGAGCTGCGCGAACTTGCCGAACAGCTGGACGCCCCTGCCCGACGGCTGCTGATCAGTGTCTCAAGCCAGGAGAGTGGCACATACAACATCAAAGGCCCCGATCATTCCCGAGCTCCACTGCGAATCATTAATCACAGCACCACCCGCAACGGTGAGGTGCAGCAAGTCCACGCCAGCGAAGGCTATCCCGCACTGATCCAGACGGGCCAAAGCATACCGATCACCTCGTTTTCCAGCGGCCCCTACGGAGAGCTGTATGCCGATACCCAACACCGTGATCTGGCCCGCGGACTGTATGTGACCGCCAGACTCAGCGGTGACATCGTGCACCTTGCACTCAGCAGCCAGCATGACAGCCTGGACCAGAGCTCCCGCGAGATCATCAACTCCCGCCAAGCCGACACACGCGTAAGCGGACCGTTGGGTGAATGGATTCTGATCGGCAGCTCAGGCGAGTCCTACAGAGCACAGCATGGCGGCACCGTTGTGCGCCATTCGACCGGCTCGCCAGATGACTTCATCTTGCGCGTGAAGGTCGATGTGATTCCTTAAAAGGCAGTCCCCAGCAGCGGCACACGAATTATGTAGTGCCCGACAAAAAACACTACAAAACATTTGACGAAGCCTTTTTTCCATAGCATGATGCCCTCGCTCCCGCTAACCAGAGGCTCTAAACAGGGCCTCCTGAGCGCGCTCCAGCCAACCAGCCGAGCCGCTTAGTGCCGATTCAGCCTTACCGGGCGATCGACGAGGTTGCGACTGGAACGAGGTCGTCCTCAGGGACGGGGAAGCGATTGATTCAGCGCAAGACCCAAGCCAAGCGAAGCCTGTGCGTGCCGAGCAGAAACATCGGGATCTTGGTTGTTCGTTTCATCCCCCTCTTGTCTACCTCCCACAGTCGCCATCTCTGCGCTCCAGCGGCAGCACCCGCAACAAACGCCTTCAACAGATAGGTTTGTCAGTCGGGAAAGTCGGTACGTAATCAAATCAAAATCTTGTTTGAAAGGATTGACCATGTCCGCTTATCAGAACGACATCAAAGCTATCGCCGCCCTGAAAGAGCAGTACGGCAACAGCTGGAGCGCCATCAACCCGGAATCGGTCGCCCGTATGCGCGCTCAGAACCGTTTCAAGACCGGTCTGGAAATCGCACAGTACACCGCCGACATCATGCGCAAGGACATGGTCGAGTACGACGCCGACTCTTCCGTTTACACCCAGTCGCTGGGTTGCTGGCACGGCTTCATCGGTCAGCAGAAGATGATCTCCATCAAGAAGCACCTGAAGACCACCAACAAGAAGTATCTGTACCTGTCCGGCTGGATGGTCGCCGCGCTGCGCTCCGACTTCGGCCCGCTGCCCGACCAGTCCATGCACGAGAAAACAGCCGTCTCCGATCTGATCGAAGAGCTGTACACCTTCTTGCGCCAAGCTGATTCCCGCGAGTTGGACCTGTTATTTACCGCTCTGGACGAAGCCCGCGAAGCTGGCGACAAGGCCAAGGCTGCCGACATCCAGAACCAGATCGACAACTACGAAACCCACATCGTACCGATCATTGCCGACATCGACGCCGGTTTTGGCAACCCGGAAGCCACCTACCTGCTGGCTAAGAAAATGATCGAAGCCGGTGCTTGCTGCATCCAGATCGAGAACCAGGTGTCCGATGAGAAGCAGTGCGGCCACCAGGACGGCAAGGTTACCGTGCCCCACGCCGACTTCCTCGCCAAAATCGCTGCAGTCCGCTATGCATTCCTGGAACTGGGTATCGACAACGGCGTGATCGTTGCTCGTACCGACTCCCTGGGTGCCGGCCTGACCAAGCAGATCGCCGTGACCAACGAGCCGGGCGACCTGGGCGACCTGTACAACTCCTTCCTGGACTGCGAAGAAGTCACCCCTGCCGAACTGGGCAATGGCGACGTGATTCTCAACCGTGGTGGCAAGCTGCTGCGTCCCAAGCGCCTGCCGTCCAACCTGTTCCAGTTCCGCGCTGGCACCGGCGAAGACCGTTGCGTACTCGACTGCATCACCTCGCTGCAAAACGGCGCCGACCTGCTGTGGATCGAAACCGAGAAGCCGCACGTGGGCCAGATCAAGGCCATGGTTGACCGCATCCGCGACGTCATCCCGAACGCCAAGCTGGTGTACAACAATAGCCCGTCGTTCAACTGGACCCTGAACTTCCGCCAGCAGGTGTACGATGCATTCGTCGCCGAAGGCAAGGATGTCACCGCCTATGACCGCGCCAAGCTGATGAGCGTTGAGTACGACAACACCGAGCTGGCTGTCGAGGCTGACCGCCGCATCCAGACCTTCCAACGTGACGGTGCTGCTCAGGCTGGTATCTTCCACCACCTGATCACTCTGCCGACCTACCACACTGCGGCCCTGTCCACCGACAACCTGGCCAAGGGCTACTTCGCCGACGAAGGCATGCTGGCCTACGTGAAGGGAGTACAGCGTGAGGAAATCCGCCAGGGTATCGCCTGCGTCCGCCACCAGAACATGGCTGGCTCCGACATCGGCGACAACCACAAGGAATACTTCGCGGGTGAAGCTGCCCTGAAGGCGAGCGGCAAGGACAACACCATGAACCAGTTCCACTAAGGACGGTTTGCCTGGCGGCGTAAGTCGCCTGGTAAGGTGTAGCACAAAAGCCCTGACAGCAATGTCAGGGCTTTTTACTGGGTAAAAAGAGTTAAAAGCCGCTAAAGGCAGTTAATAGCGCCTCTATACAGAACAAAAGTCAATTGCTCCGAGGGGGCAATTTACTTGCTATCACATCGAGCCTACAATACTGGCTCTTCATGGGCGGTACGCTCTGCGTCGCCTCATTGACGCATCAGTAGTCCCCACAGGAGTCCGGCATGACCGATGTTTCCAGCCTCTCCCACAATTGGGCATTTGCCGTTTTCATCCTTGGCATTGTGGCGTTGTGTGCATTCATGCTTGGTGTCTCCAGCCTGCTCGGCAGCAAGGCGTGGGGACGCAGCAAAAACGAGCCGTTTGAATCCGGCATCGTTTCCACCGGCAGTTCTCGTCTACGCCTGTCGGCAAAATTCTATCTGGTCGCGATGTTCTTCGTGATCTTCGACATTGAAGCCCTATTTCTCTTTGCCTGGGCTGTTTCAGTGCGCGAAAGCGGCTGGGCAGGCCTCATTGAAGCTACCGTTTTCATAGCAATTCTGTTGGCGGGTCTTGTTTATCTTTGGCGGATCGGAGCGCTCGACTGGGCGCCTTCCGGCCGTCGCGAACGACAGGCGAAGCTAAAACAATGAGGCTTTGGCAATGCAATACACGCTTACCAGAATCGACCCGGATGCTCCGAATGAGCAGTATCCGATCGGCCAGCGGGAGACCGTAGCCGATCCACTTCTCGAAGATCAGGTCCACAAGAACATCTTCATGGGCAAACTTGAAGATGTTCTGCACAACGCAGTGAATTGGGGGCGAAAAAACTCCCTTTGGCCGTATAACTTTGGCCTTTCCTGCTGCTATGTGGAAATGACCACCGCCTTCACTGCCCCCCACGACGTTGCCCGCTTCGGTGCAGAAGTGATTCGCGCCTCGCCACGTCAGGCTGACTTCATGGTGATTGCCGGCACGCCTTTCATCAAAATGGCACCGGTCATCCAGCGTCTCTATGAGCAAATGCTAGAGCCGAAATGGGTGATTTCCATGGGAGCCTGCGCCAACTCGGGGGGAATGTACGATATCTACTCGGTCGTTCAGGGCGTGGATAAGTTCCTGCCGGTGGACGTTTATATCCCTGGCTGCCCTCCGCGCCCCGAGGCGTTTCTGCAAGGGCTGATGCTGCTGCAGGAATCCATTGGCAAGGAGCGTCGACCGTTGTCCTGGGTGGTTGGCGATCAAGGCGTTTACCGCGCCGAGATGCCGTCACAAAAAGAACAGCGCCGCGAACAACGCATACAGGTTACCAACCTGCGCAGCCCAGACGAAGTGTGACCCAGCGTCGCAGGTGCCTGTTCACCTGCACCTGACTCACTCCACCGTTGACCGAAAGTGATCGAGATCATGACTGCAGGCAGTGCTCTGTACATCCCGCCTTACCGGGCTGACGACCAGGATGTCGTCGCCGAACTGAATGCGCGCTTCGGCGCCGAAACCTTCATCGAACAACCTACTCGCACCGGCATGCCCGTGCTGTGGGTGCAGCGCGAAAAGCTCATCGACGTCCTTAGCGCCCTGCGCCAGGTCAGCAAGCCGTACGTGATGCTCTACGACCTGAGCGCCGTAGATGAGCGCCTGCGCACCAAGCGCCGCGGGCTGCCCGGCGCCGACTTCAGCGTCTTCTATCACCTGATGTCGCTGGAGCGAAACAGCGACGTGATGATTAAAGTGTCGCTGATGGAAGGCGACCTGAATCTGCCGACTGCTACCCGTATCTGGCCGAACGCCAACTGGTACGAGCGCGAAGTCTGGGACATGTATGGCATCACCTTCACGGGCCACCCGTTCCTGACCCGCATGCTGATGCCGCCCACCTGGGAAGGCCACCCGCTACGCAAGGACTACCCGGCACGCGCGACTGAATTCGACCCGTACAGCCTGAGCGCCGCCAAGCAGGACATGGAGCAGGAAGCCTTGCGCTTCCGGCCCGAAGACTGGGGGATGAAGCGCCAGGGCGAGCACGAGGACTTCATGTTCCTCAACCTCGGCCCCAACCACCCCTCCGCCCATGGTGCCTTCCGCATCATCCTGCAACTGGATGGCGAAGAGATCGTCGACTGCGTCCCGGAGATCGGCTACCACCATCGTGGCGCCGAAAAGATGGCCGAGCGCCAGAGCTGGCATAGCTTTATTCCCTACACCGACCGGGTGGACTACCTCGGCGGAGTGATGAACAACCTGCCCTACGTGCTGGCGGTGGAGAAACTGGCCGGGATCACCGTCCCGGACCGCGTCGACTTCATCCGCGTGATGATGGCCGAGTTCTTCCGCATCCAGAATCACCTTCTCTATCTTGGCACCTATATTCAGGACGTCGGCGCCATGACGCCGGTCTTCTTTACCTTCACCGACCGCCAGCGCGCCTACAAGGTGATTGAAGCCATCACCGGCTTTCGCATGCACCCTGCCTGGTACCGCATTGGCGGAGTCGCCCACGACTTGCCGCGCGGCTGGGAAAAGCTGGTGCGTGAGTTCCTCGACTGGATGCCCAAGCGCCTCAACGAATATGAAAAGGCCGCACTTAAGAACAGCATCCTGATCGGTCGCACCAAAGGTGTCGCTGCTTACAACACCAAGGAAGCCCTTGAATGGGGCACCACCGGTGCTGGCCTGCGCGCTACAGGCTATGACTTCGACATTCGCAAAGCCCGCCCCTACTCCGGCTATCAGCATTTCGACTTCGAAGTGCCGCTCGCGGTCAATGGCGACGCCTATGACCGTTGCATGGTCAAAATGGGTGAAATGCGCGAAAGCCTGAAAATCATCGAGCAATGCCTGAATCACATGCCCGAAGGTCCCTACAAAGCCGACCATCCGCTGACTACGCCGCCGCCGAAGGAACGCACGCTGCAGCACATCGAGACCCTGATCACCCATTTCCTGCAAGTGTCCTGGGGGCCGGTGATGCCCGCCAACGAGAGCTTCCAGATGATCGAAGCGACCAAGGGTATCAACAGCTATTACCTGACCAGCGACGGTAGCACCATGAGCTACCGCACGCGTATCCGCACGCCCAGCTTCCCGCACCTGCAACAGATTCCGGCGGTTATCCGCGGCAGCATGATTGCGGACCTGATCGCCTACCTGGGCAGTATCGACTTCGTTATGGCCGACGTGGACCGCTGATATGAGTACTTTGATTCAGACCGACCGTTTTGCCCTGAGCGAAACCGAGCGCTCGGCCATCGAGCATGAAATGCACCATTACGAAGACCCGCGCGCGGCGTCCATCGAGGCGCTGAAAATCGTCCAGAGTGCCCGCGGCTGGGTGCCGGACGGTGCCTGCGATGCCATCGGCGAAGTTCTCGGCATTCCCGCCAGCGATGTCGAAGGCGTGGCGACCTTCTACAGCCAAATTTTCCGAGTCCCCGTCGGCCGTCACATCATTCGCGTGTGCGACAGCATGACCTGCTACATCGGCGGTCACGAAAATGTGCTCGACACCATCAAGCAGCAGATCGGCATCGAGCCGGGACAGACCACTGCTGATGGACGCTTCACCCTGATTCCTGTCTGCTGCCTGGGCAACTGTGACAAGGCCCCAGCGCTGATGATCGACGATGATACTTACGGCGATGTACAGCCCGGCGGCGTGGCGAAATTGCTGGAGGTCTACCCATGACCCTTCCCTCCTTCGGCCCGATCAACCGCATCGAGCGCCGCGAAGAAACCCACCCGCTCACCTGGCGTCTGCGTGACGACGGCCAACCGGTCTGGCTCGACGAGTACCAGCAGAAGAACGGCTACGCCGCCGCCCGCAAGGCCCTGGCTGACATGGCCCAGGCCGACATCGTGCAAACCGTCAAGGATTCCGGCCTCAAGGGCCGTGGTGGTGCCGGTTTCCCCACAGGGGTGAAATGGGGGCTGATGCCCGCAGATGAATCGCTGAACATTCGCTACCTCCTGTGCAACGCGGACGAAATGGAACCCAACACCTGGAAGGACCGCCTGCTCATGGAGCAGCTGCCGCACCTGTTGGTGGAAGGCATGCTGATCAGCGCCCGCGCGCTCAAGGCCTACCGTGGCTACATCTTCCTGCGCGGCGAATACGTCGACGCGGCGCGCAACCTTAATCGCGCCATTGACGAAGCCAAGGCCGCTGGCCTGCTGGGCAAGAACATCCTTGGCTCGGGCTTCGATTTCGAACTCTTCGTGCACACCGGCGCCGGCCGCTACATCTGCGGCGAAGAAACCGCGCTGATCAATTCGCTGGAAGGCCGTCGCGCCAACCCCCGTGCCAAGCCGCCGTTTCCCGCCGCGGTCGGCGTGTGGGGCAAGCCGACCTGCGTCAATAACGTGGAAACCCTGTGCAACGTGCCAGCCATAGTCGGTAACGGCGTGGACTGGTACAAATCCTTGTGCCGTCCCGGCAGTGAAGACATGGGCACCAAGCTCATGGGCTTCTCCGGCAAGGTCAACCACCCTGGCATCTGGGAGTTGCCCTTTGGCATCACCGCCCGCGAGTTGTTCGAGGACTATGCCGGCGGCATGAAGGATGGCTATACGCTGAAATGTTGGCAACCCGGCGGCGCCGGCACCGGTTTCCTGCTGCCCGAGCACCTCGAGGCGCAGATGTACGCCGGCGGCATTGCCAAGGTCGGCACGCGCATGGGCACCGGTCTGGCCTTGGCGGTGGATGATTCGATCAACATGGTGTCGCTGCTGCGCAACATGGAGGAGTTCTTCGCTCGCGAGTCCTGCGGCTGGTGCACTCCCTGCCGCGATGGATTGCCGTGGAGCGTCAAGACCCTGCGTGCGCTGGAGCGCGGCCAGGGCACCAGCCAGGACATCGATATCCTGCTGGGCCTGGTCGATTTCCTCGGCCCAGGCAAGACCTTCTGTGCCCATGCGCCCGGTGCGGTAGAGCCGTTGGGCAGTGCGATCAAGTATTTCCGCGCGGAGTTCGAGGCGGGCGTCAGCCAGGTGGCTCTCCCCGCCGTACAGCCAGCATAGAGAATTGACAGACGCTGGAGGCCAAAGGCTGAAGGCTGGACGAACAAGCGACTCGGAGATCGTTCACCTCAAGCCCTTAGCCTCCAGCGCCAGAAAAGAATCCTATTTAGACCCGCGCAAGCGGGATGAGAAGACCTAGAAATGGCCACTATCCACGTAGACGGCAAAGACTACGAAGTCGACGGAGCGGACAACCTGTTGCAGGCCTGTCTGTCGCTCGGTCTCGACATCCCCTACTTCTGCTGGCACCCGGCGCTCGGTAGCGTCGGTGCCTGCCGCCAATGCGCGGTCAAGCAGTACAGCGACGAAAACGACACCCGCGGCCGGCTGGTCATGTCGTGCATGACCCCGGCCACCGACAACAGCTGGATTTCCATCGAGGACGAGGAAGCCAAGGCGTTTCGTGCCAGCGTCGTCGAATGGCTGATGGTCAATCACCCGCACGACTGCCCGGTGTGCGAGGAAGGCGGCCATTGCCACCTGCAGGACATGACGGTGATGACCGGCCATAACCAGCGGCGTTATCGCTTCAGCAAGCGCACCCATAACAATCAGGATCTCGGCCCGTTCATCGCCCATGAGATGAACCGCTGCATCGCTTGCTACCGCTGCGTGCGCTACTACAAGGACTACGCTGGCGGCACCGACCTTGGCGTGTTCGGGGCCAATGACAACGTGTATTTCGGACGTGTCGAAGACGGCGTGCTGGAAAGTGAATTCTCCGGCAACCTCACCGAGGTTTGCCCAACGGGCGTGTTTACCGACAAGACCCACTCCGAACGCTACAACCGCAAATGGGACATGCAGTTTGCGCCAAGTATCTGCCACGGCTGCTCGTCCGGCTGCAACATCAGCCCCGGCGAGCGCTACGGTGAAATCCGCCGTATCGAGAACCGTTTCAACGGTGCGGTCAACCATTACTTCCTGTGCGACCGGGGCCGCTTCGGCTACGGCTACGTCAACCGCGAAGATCGACCGCGCCAGCCGCTGCTGGGCAATGCAACGCTCGGCGTCGACGCCGCCCTGGACAAAGCCGCAGAGCTGCTCAAGGGCAAGACCGTAATCGGCATCGGCTCGCCCCGTGCCAGCCTGGAAAGCAACCATGCGCTGCGCGAGCTGGTCGGTGCCGACCGGTTCTACAGCGGGATCGCCGCGGCCGAACTGGAAAACATCCGCCTGGTGCGCGAGCTGATGCAGAACGGCCCATTGCCCGTGCCTTCGATGCGCGACATCGAAAGCCACGACGCAGTGTTCATTCTTGGCGAAGACCTGACCCAGACTGCTGCGCGTATCGCCCTGGCAGTACGCCAGGCGGCCAAGGGCAAGGCGACGGAAATTGCCGCCTCGATGAAGATCCAGGACTGGCACATGGCGGCCGTGCAGAACGTCGCACAGAACGCCCTGCATCCAGTCTTCATTGCCAGCGTTGAGGAAACCCGCCTCGACGATATCGCTGCACAGTGCGTGCATGCCGCGCCAACAGACCTGGCCCGCCTCGGTTTTGCCGTGGCCCATGCCATCGACCCCGGCGCCCCGGCTGTCGAGGGGCTGGAAACCGAAGCCCGCGAACTCGTACAACAGATCGCCGATGCCCTGCTGGCCGCCAGGCGCCCGCTCCTGATCAGCGGCACCTCGCTGGGTGAGAAATCCCTGATCGAAGCCGCCGGCAACATTGCCCAGGCGCTGAAGAACCGCGAGAAGAAAGCCTCCCTCAGCCTGGTGGTGCCAGAAGCCAACAGCCTGGGCCTGGCCCTTCTCGGTGGCGAATCCGCGGATGCTGCACTGGACGCGCTGATCGCCGGCAACGCCAACGCCGTAATCGTGTTGGAAAACGACCTGTATCGCCGTGCCGATCAGGCCAAGGTCGATGCTGCCCTGACTGCTGCCCAAGCTGTCATCGTCGCCGACCACCAGCAGACCGCAACTACCGCCAAGGCCCACCTGGTGCTTTCGGCTGCCAGCTTCGCCGAAGCCGATGGCACCCTGGTCAGCCAGGAAGGCCGTGCGCAGCGCTTCTTCCAGGTATTCGAGCCCAGCTACTACGACAGCAGCATCCTGGTGCGCGAAGGCTGGCGCTGGATGCATGCGTTGCACTGCACCCTGCGGGGCAAGGCCGTGGACTGGACCACCCTGGACCATGCGACCGACTCCTGCGTGGCCGCCAACCCGCAATTGATCGGCATTCAGAATGCCGCGCCGCACGCGTCGTTCCGCATCAAGGGCCTGAAGATGGCGCGCTCGCCGCTGCGCTACAGCGGTCGAACCGCCATGCGCGCCGACATCAGCGTGCATGAGCCGCGCCAACCACAGGATCAGGATTCGCCGTTCGCCTATTCGATGGAAGGCTATTCGGGCTCCGGCGAAGACCGCCAGCAGATCCCCTTCGCCTGGTCTCCGGGCTGGAACTCGCCCCAGGCCTGGAACAAATTCCAGGATGAAGTCGGTGGTCACCTGCGTGCGGGTGATCCGGGCGTTCGCCTGCTTGATCATGTCCGCCAGAATCGCGATTGGCATGCTGTGCCGGCTGCGTTCTCGCCGGCTCCTGGCACCTGGGGCATCGTACCCCTGCATCATCTGTTCGGTAGCGAGGAAACCTCGTCGCTTGCCGCGCCGATTCAGGCGCGCATTCCGCAGGCCTATGTCGCGCTGGCCGAGGCTGAAGCCAAGCGCCTGGGCGTGGCCGAAGGCGAACTGCTCAGCCTCACGGTTGCCAACCAGCGCCTGCGCCTGCCGGTACGCATCAGCACCGCGCTGAGTATCGGCCTGGTCGGACTGCCCGTCGGGCTGAGCGGCATCCCGGCATTGAACGCCGGCTGCCTCGCCACTGAACTGGAGGTCTCCCGATGAGTTGGCTGACTCCCGAGGTGATCGACGTGATCATCGCGGTCATCAAGGCCCTGGTCATCATGCTGGCGGTGGTGGTGTGCGGCGCCTTGCTGAGCTTCGTCGAACGCCGCCTGCTGGGCTGGTGGCAGGACCGCTACGGCCCCAACCGGGTTGGGCCGTTCGGCATGTTCCAGCTCGGTGCGGACATGATCAAGATGTTCTTCAAGGAGGACTGGAACCCGCCGTTCTCCGACCGTCTGATCTTCACCCTGGCGCCGGTGGTGGCCATGGCCTCGCTGCTGCTGGCCTTCGCCATTGTGCCGGTCACCCCCACCTGGGGCGTGGCGGACCTGAACATCGGCATCCTGTTCTTCTTCGCCATGGCCGGTCTCACCGTGTATGCGGTGCTGTTCGCCGGCTGGGCGAGCAACAACAAATTCGCCCTGCTCGGCGCCTTGCGAGCCTCGGCGCAGACGGTGTCCTACGAGGTGTTCCTGGGCCTGTCGCTGATGGGCATCGTCGCCCAGGTGGGCTCGTTCAACATGCGCGACATCGTTGAATATCAGCAGCAGCACCTATGGTTCATCATTCCGCAGTTCCTGGGCTTCTGTACCTTTTTCATCGCCGGCGTTGCGGTCACCCATCGCCACCCGTTCGACCAGCCGGAAGCCGAGCAGGAGCTGGCAGACGGCTACCACGTCGAATACGCGGGCATGAAATGGGGCATGTTCTTCGTCGGCGAATACATCGGCATCGTCACCATTTCGGCGCTGTTGACCACACTGTTCTTCGGTGGCTGGCACGGGCCGTTCCTGGACACCCTGCCGTGGCTGTCGTTCTTCTGGTTCGCGATCAAGACCGGCTTCTTCATCATGCTGTTCATCCTGCTGCGCGCCTCGCTGCCGCGTCCGCGCTATGACCAGGTGATGGCCTTCGGCTGGAAATTCTGTTTGCCGCTGACCTTGCTCAACCTGCTGGTAACCGGCGCACTCGTGCTGGCGGCCCAGTAAGGAGATAACCATGTTCAAATACATCGGCGAGGTGCTGCACGGCACCTACACCCAACTGCGCAGCCTGGTGATGATTTTCGGTCACGGCTTTCGCAAACGCGACACCCTGCAGTACCCGGAAGAAGCGGTCTACCTGCCGCCGCGCTATCGCGGCCGCATCGTACTGACCCGCGACCCCGACGGCGAGGAGCGCTGCGTGGCCTGCAACCTCTGTGCGGTAGCCTGCCCGGTGGGTTGCATCTCCCTGCAGAAAGCCGAGACGCCGGACGGCCGCTGGTACCCGGAGTTCTTCCGCATCAACTTCTCGCGCTGCATCTTCTGCGGCCTGTGCGAAGAAGCCTGCCCGACCACCGCGATCCAGCTCACGCCGGACTTCGAGCTGGGCGACTACAAGCGCCAGGATCTCGTATACGAGAAGGAAGACCTGCTGATCTCTGGCCCCGGCAAATACCCCGACTACAACTTCTATCGCGTCTCCGGCCTGGCGATTGCCGGCAAGCCCAAGGGCGCCGCACAAAGCGAAGCGGAACCGGTCAACGTCAAGGGATTGCTGCCATGAGGCGAAGTGCGGCTTTTTCGTTCAGCCTTCAGCCTTCAGCCTTCCAGCGCCCCAGGAGCTTTTGATGGAATTCGCCTTTTACTTTTCGGCCGGTGTTGCCGTGGTGTCCACCCTGCGGGTGATCACCGGCAGCAACCCGGTGCACGCCCTGCTCTACCTGATCATCTCCCTGCTGGCCGTGTCGATGTGCTTTTTCAGTCTCGGCGCGCCCTTCGCCGGTGCGCTGGAAATCATCGTTTACGCCGGCGCCATCATGGTGCTGTTCGTCTTCGTGGTGATGATGCTCAACCTTGGCCCGGCCACCGCCGGCCAGGAGCGCGCCTGGATGAAACCAGGAGTCTGGATCGGCCCGGCGCTGCTGGCCCTGATCCTGTTGCTGCAATTGCTCTGGGCCTTGTTTGCCACCCCCGAGTACGCACCGCTGGGCCAGACGACCGTGAGCCCCAAGGCAGTGGGAATTTCACTGTTCGGCCCCTATCTGTTGGCCGTGGAACTGGCTTCCATGTTGCTGCTGGCGGCACTGGTCGCTGCCTACCACCTGGGCCGCCACGAGGCGAAGGAGTAACGCCATGCAATCAATTCCACTGGAGCACGGCCTGGCCCTTGCCGCTGTGCTGTTCTGCCTGGGACTGGTCGGCCTGATGGTCCGACGCAACATCCTGTTCATGCTAATGAGCCTGGAAGTGATGATGAACGCCGCCGGCCTGGCCTTTATCGTCGCGGGTAGCCGTTGGGAGCAACCCGATGGACAGGTCATGTTCATTCTGGTGATCACCCTGGCCGCTGCCGAAGCCGCCATCGGCCTGGCGATCCTGTTGCAACTGTATCGCCGCTTCAACACCCTGGATGTCGATGCTGCAAGCGAGATGCGCGGATGAATCTTCTATTTCTGACCTTTGTGTTCCCGCTGATCGGCTACGTGCTGCTGGCCTTTTCCCGCGGGCGAATTTCCGAGAACCTGGCAGCCCTCATCGGCGTCGGCTCGGTCGGCCTCTCCGCGCTGACCACCACCTGGATCATCTGGCAGTTCAACGTCGCCCCACCCGAGGGTGGCGTGTTCACCCAGCACCTATGGCAATGGCTGGATGTGGCCGATTTCAGCATCGCCGTCGGCCTGCACCTGGACGGCCTGGCGCTGACAATGCTCGGCGTGGTCACCGGCGTGGGCTTTCTGATCCACCTGTTCGCCAGCTGGTACATGCGCGGTGAGGAGGGGTATTCACGCTTTTTCGCCTACACTAACCTGTTCATCTTCAGCATGGTGTTGCTGGTCCTGGGCGACAACCTGCTCCTGTTGTACTTCGGCTGGGAAGGCGTGGGGCTGTGCTCCTACCTGCTGATCGGTTTCTATTTCAAGGAACGCAAGAACGGCAACGCTGCGCTCAAGGCGTTCATCGTCACCCGCGTCGGCGACGTACTGATGGCCTTCGGCCTGTTTATCCTGTTCGTCCAGCTGGGCACCCTGAACATTCAGGAACTACTGACCCTGGCGCCGCAGAAATTCGCCAGTGGCGATCTGTGGATCAGCCTGGCGGCCCTGGCCCTGCTCGGCGGTGCGGTTGGCAAGTCCGCTCAATTGCCGTTGCAGACCTGGTTGGCCGACGCCATGGCGGGTCCGACGCCGGTATCGGCGCTGATCCACGCGGCGACCATGGTCACCGCCGGCGTCTACCTGATCGCGCGTACCCACGGCATCTTCCTGCTGGCTCCCGAAGTGCTTGAACTAGTCGGTATCGTCGGCGGCGTGACCCTGGTGCTGGCGGGTTTTGCTGCCCTGGTGCAAACCGACATCAAGCGCATCCTCGCCTACTCGACCATGAGCCAGATCGGCTACATGTTCCTGGCCTTGGGCGTCGGCGCCTGGGACGCAGCGATTTTCCACCTGATGACCCACGCCTTCTTCAAGGCGCTACTGTTCCTGGCCTCCGGTTCGGTGATCAATGCCTGCCACCACGAACAGAACATTTTCAAGATGGGCGGTCTGTGGAAGAAGTTGCCGCTGGCCTATGTCAGCTTCATCGTCGGCGGTTCGGCGCTGGCCGCGCTGCCGCTGATTACCGCCGGTTTCTATTCCAAGGATGAGATTCTTTGGGAAGCCTTTGCCAGCGGTCACGGCGGCCTGCTGTATGCCGGCCTGGCTGGTGCCTTCCTGACATCGCTGTATACCTTCCGGCTGATCTTCATTGCCTTCCATGGCGACGCGAAGACCGAGGCGCATGCCGGACGTGGCCTGGCCCACAACCTGCCGCTGATCGTGCTGATCATCCTGTCTACTTTCGTCGGCGCACTGATCGTGCCGCCGCTGGCCGGTGTGCTGCCGGAAAGCGTCGGACACGCCGGCGGCGCCGCCAAACACAGCCTGGAAATCGCCTCTGGGGCAATCGCCCTGGCCGGTATCGTGCTCGCCGCCATGTTGTTCCTGGGCAAGCGCAGCCTGGTCACCGCCCTTGCACAAAGCGCGCCTGGCCGTTTGCTGAGTGCCTGGTGGTTCGCCGCCTGGGGCTTCGACTGGCTCTATGACAAAGTGTTCGTACAGCCCTATCTGCTGATGTGCCGCCTGCTCGGTCGCGACCCGGTGGACGCCAGTTTCGGCCTGGTGCCGCGCCTGGCGCGTGGCGGGCACGGCTCCCTGAGCCGTAGCCAGACGGGCCAGCTACGCTGGTATGCCCTGTCCATCGTTGGCGGAGCCGTGCTTTTGCTCGGCGTCGTTCTGCTCTGAATCTGCGCAAGGACTCGAACTCGTGATTCTGCCCTGGCTAATCCTGATTCCCTTTATCGGCGGCGTGCTCTGCTGGGTCGTCGAACGTTTCGACAAGACCCTGCCGCGCTGGATCGCCCTGTTGACCATGGGCCTGTTGCTCGGCATCGGCCTCTGGTTGTGGAGCATCGGCAACTACCAACTGGCGCCTGCCCCCGGTGCCGAGGCGCAGTGGGCCTTTGAATTCAAGCATGTGTGGATCGAGCGCTTCGGCATCAATCTGCACCTTGCCCTGGATGGCCTGTCGCTGCTGATGGTCGTACTGACCGGCCTGCTCGGTGTGCTGTCGGTGCTGTGCTCCTGGAAAGAGATCCAGCGCCATGTCGGCTTCTTCCACCTCAACCTGATGTGGATTCTCGGCGGTGTGGTCGGCGTGTTCCTCGCCCTGGACCTGTTCCTGTTCTTCTTCTTCTGGGAAATGATGCTGGTGCCGATGTATTTCCTCATCGCGCTCTGGGGTCACAGTTCCAGCGAAGGCAAGAAGTCGCGCATCAACGCCGCCACCAAGTTCTTCATCTACACCCAGGCCAGTGGCCTGATCATGCTGGTGGCGATCCTCGGCCTGGTGCTGGTTAATTACCACAACACCGGCGTGCTGACCTTCGATTACGCGCTGCTGCTCGACGCCGAACTGGCACCCGGCACCGAGTACCTGCTCATGCTCGGCTTCTTCATCGCCTTCGCGGTGAAGTTTCCCATCGTGCCGCTGCACTCGTGGCTGCCCGATGCCCACGCCCAGGCACCGACCGCAGGTTCCGTGGATCTGGCCGGCATCCTGTTGAAGACTGCTGCCTACGGCATGATCCGCTTCGCCCTGCCGCTGTTCCCCAATGCTTCGGCAGAATTCGCGCCGATTGCCATGGCTCTGGGTCTGATCGGCATTTTCTACGGTGCCTTCCTGTCCTTCGCACAGACGGACATCAAACGCCTGGTGGCTTATTCGAGCATCTCGCACATGGGCTTCGTGCTGATCGGCATCTATTCCGGCAGCCAGCTCGCCCTGCAGGGTGCGGTGGTACTGATGATTGCCCACGGCCTGTCCGCGGCCGCACTGTTCATCCTGTGCGGTCAGCTCTACGAGCGCCTGCATACCCGCGACATGCGAGAAATGGGCGGTTTGTGGAAACGTCTGGCGTGGCTGCCAGCGCTGAGCCTGTTCTTTGCCGTCGCGTCTCTGGGTTTGCCGGGAACCGGTAACTTCATTGGCGAATTCCTGATTTTGTTCGGCGCCTTTGCCGCCAACCCCTGGATCGTGGTTATTGCCACCTTTGGCCTGGTGTTCTCGTCGGTCTACTCGCTGATCATGGTGCACCGCGCCTACTTCGGGCCTTCCAAGAGCGAGCAGATCCTGCACGGCCTGGATGGCCGCGAACTAGGCATGGTGCTACTGGTCGCGGTCCTGCTGATCCTGCTCGGTATCTATCCACAGCCGGTGCTCGACGTTTCCCAGGCGACCATGACAGGCGTGCAGCAGTGGTTCAGCGCCGCCTTCTCCCCACTCGTTTCGGCTCGGTAGTCGCGTTATGGAATTTACTCAACAACACTTCATTGCCCTGCTGCCGCTGCTGATCACCTGCGCCACCGTCGTGGTGGTGATGCTGGCGATCGCCTGGCGGCGTAACCATCGACTCAGCTACGTGCTGTCTGCGGCCGGCCTGATCCTGGCGCTGCTCTCCATCGCACCGGCGTCCCAAGTGGCACCGCTGGAAGTGACCGGACTGTTGATGCTGGACAGCTTCGCCTTCTTTTATACAGGGCTGATGCTGGTAGCGACGCTGGTGTGCGTCACCCTGGCCCACGCCTATCTGGGAGAAAAACCCGGCACCGGCGGCTTCCCGGGCAACCGCGAGGAGCTTTACCTGCTCATGCTGCTGGCGGTGGCCGGCGGCATCGTACTGGTCAGCGCCCAACACCTGGCGGGGTTGTTCATCGGACTGGAATTGCTCTCGGTGCCGGTCTACGGCCTCGTCGCCTATGCCTTCTTCGACCGTCGCTCGTTGGAGGCTGGCATCAAGTACCTGGTGTTGTCGGCCGCAGGCTCAGCCTTCCTGCTGTTCGGTATGGCGCTGCTGTATGCCGAATCGGGCAGCCTGAGCTTTGCCGGGATCGGCGCCAGCCTGGCGGCCCAGGGCTCTTCTGCCTTGGTGCAGGCCGGCATCGGCATGATGCTGGTGGGCCTGGGCTTCAAGCTGTCGCTGGTGCCCTTCCACCTGTGGACGCCCGACGTGTACCAAGGCTCGCCGGCGCCGGTGGCGACCTTCCTGGCTACCACCAGCAAGGTTGCGGTGTTTGCCGTGCTGCTGCGCCTGTATCAGATCTCCCCAGCCACCAGCGGCGGCTGGCTGAACGACGGCCTGACCCTGATCGCCATCGCCTCGATCCTGATCGGCAACCTGCTGGCCTTGAACCAGAGCAACCTCAAGCGCCTGCTCGGTTACTCGTCCATTGCCCACTTCGGTTACCTGCTGGTGGCCCTAATCGCCAGCAAGGGACTGGCCGTGGAAGCGATCGGCGTGTATCTGGTGACCTATGTGCTGACTACACTCGGCGCCTTCGGGGTGATCACCCTGATGTCCAGCCCGTACAAGGGCCGCGACGCGGACGCCCTGTTTGAATACCGTGGTCTGTTCTGGCGGCGCCCTTACCTGACGGCGGTACTCACGGTGATGATGCTGTCCCTGGCCGGCATTCCCATGAGCGCGGGCTTCATCGGCAAATTCTATGTGATCGCTACGGGTGTCGAGGCTGAACTCTGGTGGCTGCTGGGTACCCTGATTGTGGGTAGCGCCATCGGTCTCTTCTACTACCTGCGGGTGATGGTCACCCTGTTCATGGTCGAACCGGGCATGCGCCTGCGCATGCCGCCGATCAACTGGGCGCAACGAGCCGGTGGCATCATGCTGCTGTTCATTGCAGCCCTGGCCTTCTTCCTCGGTGTCTACCCGCAACCGTTGTTGCAAATAGCTCAGGCCGCAGGCCTGTAAACGCAAAAAGGCGGCGCTGTTCAGCGCCGCCTTTTCGTTTTTCCTTCCTTCCGCTTTCCCATCATCACACTGCATCACGGCCGAAACCGGCCTGGTGACTTCCGTTTCGGTGCGTCTGTTACTCCAACGCCTCTTCCGGTTCGCGGTCGATAAACAGTCCCCACGACGACATGAATAGCGCAGCAATCAACGGCCCGATGACAAAGCCATTGAGACCGAACAGCGCCAACCCGCCCAACGTGGAAATCAGCACCACGTAGTCCGGCATCTTGGTGTCCTTGCCCACCAGGATCGGACGCAGCACGTTGTCTACCAGGCCGATCACGCAAATCCCGTACAGCGTCAGGATCAAGCCGTGCCAGAAATCGCCACTGACGAAGTAATAAATCGCCACGGGTGTCCAGATCAGCCCCGCCCCCACTGCCGGCAGCAGCGACAGGAAAGCCATCACCACGCCCCACAGCAGCACGCTGGGGATACCTAAAAACCAGAAAATCAGCCCGCCCAGCGCGCCCTGGGTGATCGCCACCACCACATTGCCTTTCACCGTAGCGCGCACCACACGGGTGAACTTGCTGAACAGACGGCGCTTTTGCTCGTCTTCCAGCGGGATGGCCTCGCGCATCTTGGCCACCAGTTGCCGGCCATCGCGAATCAGGAAAAACAGCAGGTACAGCATGACCGCGAATACGATCAAGAACTCGAAGGTGCCCTGCCCGAAACTGAAGGCCTTGGTCGCCAGGAACTGACTGCCTTGCAGCGCATAGCCAGACAATTGGTCGCGCACATCCTGCAAATCGCCCAGACCCACACGCTGCAGTTGGCTCTGAATACTCTGCGGCAACATGTCGCGAAATTGCACCAGATAAGCGCCAATATCCAGTTCGCCGCTTTCGATCCGCTGATAGAGCGCCGCTCCTTCCTGCACCAGCAGCGTGGTGATGATCGCCATAGGCAGCACAGCAATCAGCAGCGTTGCCAACAGAGTCAGCAAGGCCGCCAGGTTGGGCTTGCCCCGAAACCGACGCGCCAGGCGCCGCTGTAGCGGTGCGAACAGGATGGCCAGAATCACTGCCCAGAACACCGCCCCATAAAAGGGGAACAGTACCCAGCAGAACGCAATGGAAACCAGCAGGAGCAACGCTAGAAAGACCTTGTTCTCTAGAGTGGGGTTGTTCATGTAGCTCCCTTGTTTGAACGGCTTTGTGTGAATGCGAGAATCCTACCGGCATTAAGACCTCCGGGCAGGCAAAAAGAGCGCTGCCGTATGGCCTAGTTGAATTCTGTGACTGAGGTATAAAAATAAGGAAGCCAGAAACAACAAAGCCTGCCGTATTGGCAGGCTTTGTTAGCCGGGCGAGTTGCTACTCTTTGGCAATCAGTAGTAGGCGTTTTCCCGGTTACTGTGGTCGGTAATATCACGCACGCCCTTCAGTTCCGGGATACGTTCCATCAGGGTCTTTTCGACGCCATCCTTGAGGGTGGTATCGACCATGCCGCAGCCCTGGCAGCCGCCGCCAAATTGCAGGACGGCGATACCTTCATCGACGATATCCACCAGGCTGACCTGGCCGCCGTGGCTGGCCAGCCCAGGATTGATCTCGGTCTGCAGGTAGTAGTTGATGCGCTCGGTCATTGGACTGTCTTCGCCGATCATCGGTACCTTGGCGTTCGGCGCCTTGATGGTCAGCTGACCGCCCATGCGGTCGGTGGCGTAATCAACCACGGCATCTTCGAGGAAGGGCTCGCTGATCCCGTCGATCCAGGCGACGAACGATGCCAGCGACAGCGCGGTGTCTTCCGGTTTCTGCTCGCCTGGTTTGCAGTAGGCGATGCAGGTTTCAGCGTAGGGAGTACCCGGCTGAGTGATAAAAACTCGGATGCCAATTCCCGGCGTGTTCTGCTTGCTGAGCAGATCGGCCAGATAGGCTTCGGCGGATTCGGTGATGGTAATGGCGCTCATGGCAACTCCTCGCAGAACATGTGCGCAGTGTACGCCAATTGGGTTATGCCCGGTAAGTCCCAGTGTTTTGGTCGGGTAAGCAAAATGCTCAGCACATGCCACGCAAGCACCTTGCAGGGTTGGCTGTCACAAGTTCTGGTAACGGTTCATGTCCAGCATTCCCGCTTCGCGCGGCTCGGTTTCCTGCAAGTAGGCTGGCAGGTCATTGAAGTAACGCCAGAAATCGGGATGGCTGCGCCGAATACCCCAGCGGTCGACCACTCGCTCGAACGCCTGCCCTCCCTTTGCCCGTTCCAGCGCCTCGACAAACGCCGACACATCCGCTGCAGGCAGGTTGAATAGGAAGTTGGGGTAACTGCTGAGAATCCCCGGAAAAATCGTCAGCGTGTCCTGCTCGGGCTGATAACGCAGCGATTCACCCAGCATGAAGGCCACGTTGCTGTGCGCTCGGTTGCGCAACACGCTGTAGATCTCCCGGGAGCCGTCGGGCAGCTCGACCCGCAACAGAGTAGCCTCTGGCAATTGGCGAATGAATGGCAACTGCGCCGCGGGCGTGGCAGCGAGGCGGCTCAGTGCTTGCTCCACCGCCTGCAAGGGTTGCGCGATATCAGGGCGGTAACAGTGTTGCCCCGAGCAACGATTGATCGGATCGGCACGGGCGTTGATGTTGGCCAGGCGCTGCAGCAACTGATCGGCGAATGCCTGCTTCGCGTCCTGACTGGCCGGCAGCGCCAGACGACTTTTGGTTTGGGTGTCGATGCCTGTGTAGGTCAGCCACAGCTTGAGCTTGCCACTGTTCTCGTACCAGCTGTTGAGCAGCGCTTGCCGGGTCTCGACCGGCAGCAGCCGCAAGAAATTCAGTTCGGCACCATTGCGGATCAAGTCGAAATACAGCCGCGTCTGCGCCTGATGGGAGACATTGCCGAACACATCAAAGTTGACCACCAGTTGGTAATAGGTGCGTTCCAGCAGCGGATAATCCATCCACCACAGCGTCTGCGGAACATCACCAATCAACCCCTTACGCACCGAGGCGCTGTCCTGCTGACGAAAAACAGTCAGCAGCGCATTGTCATTGCCTCGCCACAGGTGCTCCCATTCCGCCGGCACGCCACTGTACATCTGGCGGCGCAGGTTTTCGTACTGGTTGCGCTTCTCGCGATAGCCACCCCACAAGGTGAACAGATCACCAAGGCTATCCAGCTGACCCGGCATGCTCAGAAGCGGCGTAGCTTGGGCGCGGTAGGTGGCATTGGTGATGTACTCATCGTGATCGGGCGCCTGAAACATCACCCAGAACTGATCACGGATAACATCAGTGGCGATCTGCCCGCGACACACCGGGCCGCGAATGAAGGTGCGCACGAAGTACTCGGCGTTATCCAGCATGAGCTGATAACGCGCCCGCGCCGGAATCGCCTCGAATGTCGCAAAGGGGTTAGCGCGCCGCTGCACGCCATAACCGGGCAGCGCACCGACCTGCCAGGCCTCGCTGAAGAACAGCTGCTTGACCCGTGCCAGCTTCTGCGCGCTCAACGGATAGGTGATGTGGGTCTTGTGCACGATGACGCCCTGAATCGGCAACAAACGGTAGTAGAACACCTGCCCCGGATCGTCATTGGGTCGCCGTGTGGCGATGGGGTCAACTGGCTGACCACTGGGCGTGCGCGAGCGCACCAGTTGGAAGAAGTGCCCCTGCTCACCGTTGTCGAAATACAGATGAGCGAGGAACAGGTGTTCATACAGCCAGCGGCCGACCAGCTGTTCTCGGTCATTGGGGCCGTTGAGCAGCGCTTCCCAGTCGGCAATCTGCTGCTGCTCATCGACACTGGGTTGTAGCGGCGCCGTATCCACGGGTGCACCCTGCTCCAGCCATTGCTGAAGGGTTGAATATTCCTCATCGCTGAGCCCGGTAACCGCAAAGGGCATGCCGGCCTGGGCATGCTTTTGCGCATAACCCTCGAACTCGCCGGGCAACGGACACTGGTTCTGTCGATAGATGCCGATATCCAGGCTCGCCGGCAGTTTGGCGTTGGCGACCGGGGGATTGGCCCTGCCCAGTTCCAGCATGCGTGCCATCAGCGCCGCCTGGTTGGGCTGGGCATCCAGCACCGAAAAGAAGTCCTTGCGCCGCCAGGCCGGCTCGCCATGGGCATCGAGGTACAGGCGCGTGGTCTCCTGCGCCTGGGTACGGGTGCCGTTGTATACCGGTAACTTGTGAGCTCCGCGCAGCACGCCTTCGTCACTGCCCAGATTCAGCTGGCACGGCGCGTCGTAACAGGCGTGGCAGGCCACACACTTGGCGGTAAAGATCGGCTGGATATCGCGCTGGTAAGACAACGGCTCGGCCGCTAGTGAACCACCCATTGCCAACAGCAGGCCTGCGAGCATTGCACGCCAGGTCATGGCACGGCTCCCTGAAAAATGTCCGCCATTCTATCCAGCACGGCTCTTTAGAGCGAATTGCACGTTTCGCGTTATAACGCTTGGATGAAGAAAGCCCCTTTGCTCAACATGAATACTTTTCACCTACAACCGCGCTCAGCTCAAAAGCCATGCAGCTTTGCTATCATTCGCGCTCTTTTGTTTTCCGCTTCCAGGTAGTTTTCCATGTCCAGTCTCAATGCCCGTCTCCAGGCCCTCCAGCAAGCTCTCAAAGAGCGCATCCTGATCCTTGATGGCGGCATGGGCACCATGATCCAAAGCTACAAGTTGGAAGAAGCCGACTTCCGCGGCGAACGCTTCGCCGACTGGTCGCAGGACGTAAAGGGCAATAACGATTTGCTGCTGCTGTCCCGCCCGGAAGTCATCCAGGCCATCGAGCGTGCCTATCTCGATGCCGGCGCCGATATTCTAGAAACCAACACCTTCAACTCCACCCGGGTGTCCCAGGCTGACTACGGCATGCAGGAACTCGCCTATGAGCTGAACCGTGAAGGCGCCCGCCTGGCCCGTGAGGTCGCTGACGCCAAGACCCTGGAGACGCCGCATAAACCACGCTTCGTTGCCGGCGTCCTCGGCCCAACCAGCCGGACCTGCTCGCTCTCGCCGGACGTCAACAACCCGGGCTATCGCAACGTCACCTTCGATGAGCTGGTCGAAAACTACAGTGAAGCCACCCGCGGTCTGATCGACGGCGGCGCGGACCTGATCATGATCGAAACCATCTTCGACACCCTCAACGCCAAGGCAGCGATCTTTGCCGTGCAGGGCGTGTTCGAAGAGGTCGGCATTGCACTGCCGATCATGATTTCCGGCACCATCACCGACGCCTCGGGCCGTACCCTGTCCGGGCAAACCACCGAAGCCTTCTGGAACTCGGTACGTCACGCCAACCCGATCTCCGTGGGGCTGAACTGCGCCCTGGGCGCCAAGGAGCTGCGTCCGTACCTGGAAGAACTGGCCAGCAAGGCGGACACCCACGTGTCGGCCCACCCCAACGCCGGCCTGCCCAACGCCTTCGGTGAGTACGACGAAAGCCCGGCAGAAACCGCGGCCGTGATCGAAGAGTTCGCCCAGAGCGGCTTCCTCAACATTGTTGGCGGTTGCTGCGGCACCACCCCGGCGCATATCCAGGCGATCGCCGAGGCGGTGGCCAACTACGCGCCACGCGTGATCCCGGATATCCCCAAGGCCTGCCGGCTGTCCGGCCTGGAGCCGTTCACCATCGACCGCAGCTCGCTGTTCGTGAACGTCGGCGAGCGCACCAACATCACCGGCTCGGCCAAGTTCGCCCGTCTGATTCGGGAGGATAACTACACCGAGGCGCTGGCCGTCGCCCTGCAGCAGGTCGAGGCCGGCGCCCAGGTGATCGACATCAACATGGACGAGGGCATGCTGGACTCGAAGAAGGCCATGGTGACCTTCCTCAACCTGATCGCCGGTGAGCCGGACATCTCCCGCGTGCCGATCATGATCGACTCCTCCAAGTGGGACGTGATCGAAGCCGGCCTGAAGTGCATCCAGGGCAAGGGCATCGTCAACTCGATATCCATGAAAGAAGGGGTCGATGAATTCAAGAAGCACGCCCACCTGTGCAAGCGCTACGGCGCCGCCGTGGTGGTCATGGCCTTCGACGAAACCGGCCAGGCCGACACTGCCGCACGCAAGAAGGAAATCTGCCAGCGTTCCTACGACATCCTGGTCAACGAAGTGGGCTTCCCGCCGGAAGACATCATCTTCGACCCTAACGTCTTTGCCGTGGCCACCGGCATTGAAGAACACAACAATTACGCGGTGGACTTCATCGAGGCCTGCGCCTTCATCCGTGACCACCTCCCCTACGCCCTGACCTCGGGCGGCGTGTCCAACGTGTCCTTCTCGTTCCGTGGCAACAACCCGGTGCGCGAAGCGATCCACTCGGTGTTCCTCTATTACGCCATCCAGAACGGCCTGACCATGGGCATCGTCAACGCCGGCCAACTGGAAATCTACGATCAGATCCCGCTGGATTTGCGCAACAAGGTCGAAGACGTAATCCTCAACCGCAACGCCGGTGCCACCGAAGCCCTGCTGGCCATCGCCGAAGACTACCGGGGCGACGGCTCGGTCAAGGAAGTCGAGAACGAAGAATGGCGCACGCTGCCCGTGGACAAGCGCCTGGAACATGCGCTGGTCAAGGGCATCACCACTTTTATCGTTGAAGACACCGAGGAATGCCGTCAGCAGTGCGCACGGCCTATCGAGGTGATCGAAGGCCCGCTGATGGCGGGCATGAACGTGGTCGGCGACCTGTTCGGCTCGGGCAAGATGTTCCTGCCCCAGGTGGTGAAATCCGCCCGGGTAATGAAGCAGGCCGTGGCGCACCTGATCCCCTTCATCGAAGCGGAAAAGGGCGACAAGCCGGAAGCCAAGGGCAAGATCCTCATGGCCACGGTGAAGGGCGACGTGCATGACATCGGCAAGAACATCGTCGGCGTGGTGCTCGGCTGTAACGGCTACGACATCGTTGACCTCGGCGTGATGGTCCCGGCCGACAAGATCCTCAAGACCGCCATCGAAGAGAAGTGCGACATCATCGGCCTGTCCGGCCTGATCACCCCGTCGCTGGATGAAATGGTGCATGTTGCGCGCGAAATGCAGCGCCAGGGTTTCACCCTGCCGTTGATGATCGGCGGTGCCACCACGTCCAAGGCGCACACGGCCGTGAAGATCGACCCGCATTACAAGAACGATGCCGTGGTGTACGTCACCGACGCCTCACGTGCCGTGGGGGTGGCCACCACCCTGCTGTCCAAGGAAATGAAGCCGGACTACGCGACCAAGATCCGCGAAGAGTACGCCATGATCCGCGAGCGCACCGCCAACCGCGCCGCCCGCACCGAACGCCTGACCTATGAAAAGGCGATCGCCGCCAAGCCGCAATTCGACTGGAGCGGCTACACGCCGGTCAAACCGACCTTCACCGGCAACAAGGTGCTGGAAGACATCGACCTTCGGGTGCTGGCCAAGTACATCGACTGGACGCCGTTCTTTATCTCTTGGGACCTGGCGGGAAAATACCCGCGCATCCTCACCGACGAGGTGGTAGGCGAAGCCGCCACCGCGCTGTTCGCCGATGCCCAGGCGATGTTGAACAAGCTGATCGACGAGAAACTGATCAAAGCCCGCGCCGTGTTTGGTTTCTGGCCGGCCAACCAGGTCGACCAGGACGACCTGGCCGTCTATGGCGATAACGGCGAACAACTTGCCACCTTGCATCACCTGCGCCAGCAGACCATCAAGACCGATGGCAAACCGAACTTCTCCCTGGCCGACTTCGTCGCGCCCAAGGACACCGGCATTACCGACTACGTGGGCGGCTTCATCACCACCGCCGGCATCGGTGCCGAGGAAGTGGCCAAGGCTTATCAGGACGCCGGCGACGACTACAACTCGATCATGGTCAAGGCCTTGGCCGACCGCCTCGCCGAGGCCTGCGCCGAGTGGCTGCACGAGCGTGTGCGTAAAGAGTACTGGGGCTACGACAAGGACGAAGCGCTGAGCAACGAAGATCTGATTCGCGAGCGCTACAAGGGCATCCGCCCGGCACCGGGTTATCCGGCCTGCCCGGATCACACCGAGAAAAAAGCCCTGTTCGCCCTGCTCGACCCGGCCGCCGAGTTCAACAAAGCCGGGGACAGCGGCGTGTTCCTCACCGAGCACTACGCCATGTTCCCCACCGCCGCCGTCAGCGGCTGGTACTTCGCCCACCCCGAGGCGCAGTACTTTGCGGTCGGCAAGATCGACAAGGATCAGGTGGAAAGCTACTCGCAGCGCAAGGGCCAGGACATCGAAGTCAGCGAACGCTGGCTGATGCCGAACCTGGGTTACGACGCCTGACGACCCGTAGGGTGGATGTCGTTTTTCTACATCCACCGCTGGTCCCGTACGGTGGACAACGAACAACGGTTGTCCACCCTACGAAGGGAACCATCAAGAGGCCCGCACCCGCGGGCCTCCGTCATTAAAAGCCTTGTTCTCCCCATGCATACCCTCGACCAACTGCGCCGCGGCGATCTGGCCGGCATTACCCGCCTGGATCTATCCGCCAACCTCACCGAGCTCCCTGAAGAGGTCTTTGCGCTGGCCGACAGCCTGGAAGTGCTCAATCTCTCCGGCAACCAGCTGACCCGCCTGCCGGCCGACCTGTCGCGCCTGCACAAGCTGCGCATCCTGTTTTGTTCGAACAATCCCTTCACTGAAGTGCCGGACGTGCTGGGCGACTGCCCGCAGCTGGAGATGGTCGGCTTCAAGTCCTGCCGGATCGAACAGGTGCCGGCGGCCTCACTGCCACAGCGTTTACGCTGGCTGATCCTCACTGACAACCGTGTGCGACATTTGCCGGATGAGCTGGGCAACTGCTCGCGCTTGCAGAAACTGATGCTGGCCGGCAACCAGCTAACGGCGCTGCCACACCGCCTCGCCGACTGCCAGAACCTCGAACTGCTGCGCATGGCGGCCAATCGTTTCGAAGCGTTGCCCGAATGGTTGCTGGAGCTGCCACGTCTCAGCTGGCTGGCCTTTGCCGGCAATCCCTGTGTCGATAGCCGAGAAACCGCAGCGCTGGGAACTGCCATTGCGCGTGCGGAGATAACCCTGGGCGAAGTGCTGGGCCAAGGCGCCTCCGGGATCATTCACGCCGCCGAGTGGCGAGGCAGCGATCAGCCCATGGCCGCCAAGCTGTTCAAGGGCCAGATGACCAGCGATGGCCTGCCCCACAGTGAAATGGCCGCCTGTCTGCAGGCCGGCGAACACGGCAATCTGATTCGCGTCGCCGGCTCGCTGGAAACACAACCCGGCGACCCTCCCGGCTTGCTGCTGGAACGCATCGACTCGGCCTATCAAGCACTGGCAGGCCCACCGTCACTGAGCAGTTGTACCCGCGATTGTTATGCCGAAGACCAGCGTTTCACCGTTGCCAACGCCTTGCGTATCGCCCGCGGCGCCGCAGCCGCCATTGGCCATTTGCATGGCCGGGGCATTCTGCATGGCGATATCTACGCCCATAACCTGCTGGTCGATCCCCACGGGCACTGTCTGCTCGGCGACTTCGGCGCCGCATCGTTCTTCGATCCGCACAGCCAGTCAGGACAACGGCTGCAACGCATCGAAGCGCGTGCCTTCGGCAACCTGCTGGAGGAACTGTTGCAACGTTGCGCCCCGGATGACCGGCCGCAGGCGCAAGGCATGTTGCGTCAACTGCAAGCCCAGTGCACAGGGGATGTGGTCGCGCAACGGCTGGTCTTTTCCGAGATTAATGACGCGCTGGCCGCTATCCGCTAACCATAGGCTGAGGCGCAGAGCGTATCCCAGCCCTTCAACTCAGCCGCGAAGGCGAGCGCCGCACGATCTTGATCGAATAATCCATCTTCGGCTTGCGCGTCACGCTGATGGCCTTGGTCGTCACGGTGTCCAGGGTGATGTTCCAGAATCCGCTACTGGGTACGGTGATCTTCGCCGGGAAACGATCGAACGCGCCGCCATGGTAAGTATGCCGCCCGCCGTTCTTGAAGCTGCGAAAGTTCGCATCGTTCATCAGGCGAATGTTGCAGGGCTGCGAGCACTGGATAACGACCAGATCGTCTTCGTTCAAATGCTCGCGTTGGTGTATGAATTTCATCGTCAACTCCACGGGGTGACACAGGGAATCACGCAGGACTCCTACCTTCCGCTACAGGTCATGCCGTATCGCTCTCAAAAGGCTTTGGGGTCGATGCGACACGCCCGCACGTAGGCGGATGCGCGAGATCAGGCGCAGGAATGATTCCTGCGATTTCTGCATAAGGGCAAGCGCAGGCGGAGCCGTGGCATACCGTACCGGCCTTTGCCAGACTGGATACCAGCCCGCTCTGCCGGGGGCGGCAAGCTTAACGCTGTCCATCGGCTCAGCCTAGTGGTTAGCTTGTCGCCATGGACTGGCTGCTTGCAAAACAACGATCGCGCCGACTGCATACCCACACGATATTCACGGCTTTTGCCAGCGTGCCAATCAGCGTCTAGGCTGACTTGAGTTCGCTACGGAGCCTGCCTTCATGCCCAGCAAGCCGCACGTTAGCAAGCCGCCTGCAACCGCGCATTCTCAGCGTTCAGCGTGCGGGACACACTGGCTGAGCCGGCCCATACCCGCACGGCTCATTTCTTGCCTAGACCTCACCCAATTGACCGGATCAATGTAAGGGGCTAGCTGCTTCGCGCCCCGTTTAACGCAGCCGGATAACTGTTACCTGTTACGCACAACGAACGCACTCTCCGAATACTGAGGTATTTGATCAAGGGAGTTTCAAATGCCGACAACTGTGCCGGTAGCACGCCACGATCAGTATCGCGCGCTAGGTCTCTCCACCCTGGCCTTCACGCTGTGCTTTGCGGTCTGGACGATCTTTTCCATCCTTGGCTTGCAGCTCAAGGGCGACTTCAACCTGACCGATACCCAGCTCGGATTGTTGATGGCTACGCCAGTGCTCACAGGCTCCTTGTCGCGGCCGTTACTGGGCGTGTGGACCGACCGTTTTGGCGGGCGCTGGGTGTTCGGCCTGTTAATGCTGCTGTCCGCGCTGTTCATCTACCTGCTGACTCTGGCCAACAGCTATTACATGCTGCTGCTCGGCGCCTTGGGTGTCGGTCTGGCCGGCGGCGCCTTCAGCGTCGGCGTGGCCTATACCTCGGCCTGGTTCGAGCCTGAGCGCCAGGGCACGGCACTGGGCATTTTCGGCGCTGGCAACGTTGGCGCCGGTCTCACCAACTTTGCGGCGCCCTTCTTGTTGCTGGCGCTGGGCTGGCAGGGCACCGCACTGATCTACGCCACGGTGCTGGCGATCATGGGCGTCGTCTTCATCGTACTCGCCCGCAACGACCCGCAAAGTGGTGAACGCCACGCCAAGCCCTTGCCATTCAAGGAGCAATTGGCTCCGTTGGGAGAACTGCGGGTCTGGCGTTTTTCACTCTACTACTTCTTCGTGTTTGGCGGCTTTATCGCCCTCGCCCTCTGGCTGCCCCATTACCTGATGGAGGTCTACGGCCTGAGCCTGGCCGCCGCCGGCATGGTGGCGGCGCTGTACACGGTGCCCGCCTCGGTGTTTCGCATCCTGGGCGGCTGGCTGTCCGACCGCTATGGGGCGCGCCGGGTGATGTACTGGACACTGACCGCCTCGGTGATCAGCACCTTCCTGCTCAGCTACCCGCCGACCCGCTATACCGTCACCGGCGTCGAAGGCGAGATCAGCTTTTCCCTGGCCCTGAACGTCGCTGCCTTCGCACTGCTGACCATGGTACTGGGCTTCTTCATGTCGCTGGGCAAGGCTGCGGTGTTCAAGCACATCCCGGTCTATTACCCCAAGCATGTCGGCATCGTCGGCGGCGTGGTCGGCATGGTTGGCGGCCTGGGCGGTTTTTTCCTACCACTGACCTTCGGCATGCTCAACGACGTGATCGGCATCTGGCAAAGCACCTTCATGCTAATGTTCCTGATTGCTGCTGGCTCCCTGGCCTGGATGCACTATTCGATTCGCCAGGCCGAGCGGGTGGAATGGCCGCAACAACGCGAAACGCGCGACCTGCCGGAACTGTCCACGCCCAACGCCTTCGTGCTGCTCGATTGGCGACCGGAAGACAGCGCCTTCTGGACGACTCAGGGCAAGCGCATCGCCGCCCGCAACCTGTGGATCTCGATCCCCAACCTGCTGCTGGGTTTCGCCATCTGGATGGTCTGGTCAGTGGTGGTGGCCAAACTGCCGCTGCTCGGCTTCGACTACACCCCTAATCAGCTGTTCTGGCTGGCCGCCCTCCCCGGCCTGTCGGGCGCCACCTTGCGGATTTTCTACAGCTTCATGGTGCCGATCTTCGGTGGCCGGCGCTGGACGGCCCTGTCCACCGGATCCTTGCTGCTGCCGGCGTTGTGGATCGGTTTCGCCGTGCAGGACCCGGACACGCCCTACCTGATCATGCTGATCCTCGCCTTGCTGTGCGGCCTGGGCGGGGGCAACTTTTCGTCGAGCATGGCCAATATCTCCTTCTTCTTCCCCAAGAGCGAAAAAGGCAAGGCCATGGGCCTCAATGCCGGCCTGGGCAACCTTGGAGTCAGCCTTATGCAGTTCCTGGTGCCGCTGGTGATTACCTTCGGCGTATTCGGCGCGCTAGGCGGCGAGCCCCGGCAAACCAACACGGGCCAGTCGTTGTGGCTGCAGAACGCCGGTTTCATCTGGGTGCCCTTCATCATCATCGCCACGCTGGCCGCCTGGTTCGGCATGAACGACATTGCCAGTGCCAAATCCTCGTTCGCCGACCAACTGGTGATTTTCAAGCGCAAGCACACCTGGCTGATGAGCGTGCTCTATACCGGCACCTTCGGCAGCTTTATCGGCTTTTCCGCCGGTTTTCCCCTGCTGGCTGGCAACCTCTTTCCCTCGGTTGATGTGCTCAAGTTCGCCTTCTTCGGCCCGCTGGTAGGAGCGCTGAGCCGCGCTTTCTCCGGAGGGGTGGCCGACCGGCTCGGCGGTGCCAAGGTCAGTCTGTGGGTATTCGTGGCGATGGCGCTGTGTGTGGTGGGCGTGTTGTTCTTTCTTGGCATCAAGGATCAACCAGGCGCCTTCTGGGGTTTTTTCGGCATGTTCCTGTTGCTGTTCTTCTTCTCCGGCGTCGGCAATGCCAGCACCACGCAAATGATTCCGGCGATCTTCCGCACCATGACGCCACGCCTGACGCCGAAGCTGCCCCCCGCAGAACAGGCCATGCAAAGCGAGCGGGAATCCGCCGCCGCCGTCGGCTTCATTTCGGCCATCGCCGCCTATGGCGCCTTCTTCATTCCGAAAGCCTACGGCACCTCGATCAGCATGACCGGCGGCGCCGAGATGGCGTTGTACGGTTTCATCATGTTCTACCTGTTGTGCATCGCGTTGACCTGGTTCTACTACACCCGCCGGAATGCGGAGGTGCCCTGCTGAAGGGTCTGACACCTAGCCACGGGGTGGGCCTGACATCCCGTCGAGGAGGCAAACAAGATGAGTCATTTCATTGACCGCCTGAAGTACTTCACCACCCGCCCGGCAGCGTTTGCCGATGGACATGGCGAAACCCGCGACGAGACCCGTGACTGGGAAGACGGCTACCGTCAGCGCTGGCAATACGACAAGATCGCCCGCTCGACCCACGGGGTGAACTGCACCGGCTCGTGCAGCTGGAAGATCTACGTCAAGAACGGCCTGGTGACCTGGGAAACCCAGCAGACCGACTACCCGCGCACCCGCCCCGACCTGCCCAACCATGAGCCACGCGGCTGTCCGCGCGGCGCCAGCTACTCCTGGTACCTGTACAGCGCCAACCGCCTGAAGTACCCGCTGATCCGCAAGCCGCTGATCCAGCTGTGGCGCACCGCCCTGGCCCGGCATACCGACCCGGTGGACGCCTGGGCGAGCATCGTCGAGAACCCTGACAGCACCCGACAGTACAAGCACGACCGTGGCCTGGGCGGTTTCGTGCGCGCCGATTGGGACGAGATGCAGACGCTGATCGCCGCCGCCAACGTCTACACCGTCAAGCAGTACGGTCCGGATCGAGTGATCGGCTTTTCGCCGATTCCGGCCATGTCCATGGTCAGCTACGCCGCCGGCACCCGTTATCTGTCGCTGATCGGCGGCGTGTGCCTGAGCTTTTATGACTGGTACTGCGACCTGCCGCCCTCCAGCCCGCAAACCTGGGGCGAGCAGACCGACGTGCCGGAGTCGGCCGACTGGTACAACTCCGGCTACATCATCGCCTGGGGCTCCAACGTGCCGCAGACGCGCAGCCCCGACGCGCACTTCTTCACCGAGGTGCGCTACAAGGGCACCAAGACCGTGGCCATCACCCCGGACTATGCGGAAGTGTCCAAGCTTTGTGACGAGTGGCTGAGCCCCAAACAGGGTACCGACTCGGCGCTGGCCATCGCCATGGGCCACGTCATCTTCAAGGAATTCCACCTGGAGAACCCCAGCGCCTATTTCACCGACTACGTGCGGCGCTACACCGACATGCCGATCCTGGTGGAGCTGGAACCTCGCGCCGATGGCAGCCTGGTGCCCGGCAAGCAGCTGCGCGCCAGCGATATCGCCGACAACCTGGGCCAGGCCAACAATCCCGAATGGAAAACCCTGGCCTGGGACGAGACCGGCGACCGCCTGGTGGTGCCCCGTGGTTCCATCGGCTTTCGCTGGGGCGAAGACGGCCACTGGAACCTGGAACCGGTGGACGCCGACGGCAAGGAAGTTTCCCTGGCGCTGTCGCTGCTCGGCCGCCATGACGAGGTGGCGCGGGTCGGCTTCCCTTATTTTGGCGGCATCGAGCACGCGCACTTTCCCCACACGCCTGTACGTGACGTGCTCTATCACCATGTACCCGCCAAGCGTGTGCAACTGGCCGATGGCCGCCAGGTGCTGGCGGCGACGGTGTTCGACCTGATGGCCGCCAACCACGGCATTGACCGTGGCTTGCAGGCCACTGTCGGCGGTGGCGGCGCGGATGATGGCGCCACCGCTTACGAGCAGATCAAGCCCTACACCCCGGCCTGGCAGGAAACCATCACCGGCGTGCCCGCCGCTCAGGTGACCCGCCTGGCCCGGGAGTTCGCACAGAACGCGGACAAGACCCACGGTCGCTCGATGATCATCGTCGGGGCCGGGGTGAACCACTGGTACCACATGGACATGACCTACCGCGGGCTGATCAATCTGTTGATCATGTGCGGCTGCATCGGTCAGACCGGCGGCGGCTGGTCGCACTACGTCGGCCAGGAAAAACTGCGCCCGCAAACCGGCTGGACGCCGCTGGCCTTCGCCCTTGACTGGCACCGCCCGCCACGGCACATGAACGGCACTTCGTTCTTCTACAACCACTCCAGCCAGTGGCGCTTCGAGAAACTCAAGGTCAATGAAATCCTCTCGCCCCTGGCATCGCCGGAAAAATACAGTGGCAGCCTGATCGACTTCAACGTGCGCGCCGAACGCATGGGCTGGCTGCCATCGGCGCCGCAGCTCGACCGCAACCCGCTGCGCCTGGCCGCCGAAGCTCAGGCCGCCGGCAAGAGCACGCAGGATTACGTGGTCGACCAGCTGAAAAGCGGCGCCCTGCGCTTCGCCGCGGAGGACCCGGACAACCCGGCCAACTTCCCGCGCAACCTGTTCGTCTGGCGCTCCAACCTGCTGGGCTCCTCCGGCAAGGGCCACGAATACATGCTGCGCTACCTGCTCGGCACCCGCCACGATCTGCTGGGCAATGACCTGGGCAAGACCGGCGGCGACAAGCCGGAGGAAGTCGTCTGGCGCGACGAGCCGGGCGAAGGCAAGCTCGACCTGCTGGTGACTCTGGACTTCCGTATGTCCACCACCTGCCTGTATTCGGACATCGTGCTGCCCACAGCCACCTGGTACGAAAAAAACGACCTGAACACGTCGGATATGCACCCCTTCATCCACCCGTTGACCGCCGCCACCGACCCGGCCTGGGAAGCGCGCAGCGACTGGGACATCTACGACGGCATCGCCAAGGCGTTCGCCAGGGTGTGCGTCGGTCACTTGGGGGAGGAAACCGACCTGGTCACCCTGCCCCTGCAACACGACTCCCCCAGTGAACTGGCCCAGCCCGAGGTGCGCGACTGGAAGCGTGGCGAATGCGAGGCAATTCCCGGCAAGACCATGCCGTCGCTGGTGGAGGTCAAGCGCAACTACCCGGAAACCTACGAGCGCTTCAGTTCCGTCGGGCCGCTGCTGGACACCATTGGCAATGGTGGCAAGGGCATCGCCTGGAAAACCGAGGATGAGGTCGACCTGCTCGGCAAGCTCAACTACCGCAAACAGGATGGTTCGGCCAAGGGCCGCCCGCGTATCGCCTCGGCGCTGGACGCCGCGGAGATGATCCTCACCCTGGCGCCAGAAACCAACGGCAACGTGGCGATCAAGGCCTGGGCGGCGCTGTCGAAGATCACCGGCCGCGACCACACGCACCTGGCGCTGCCCAAGGAAGACGAGAAGATCCGCTTTCGTGACCTGGTGTCCCAGCCGCGCAAGATCATCTCCAGCCCCACCTGGTCCGGCCTCGAAGACGAGCATGTCTCCTACAACGCCTGCTACACCAACGTGCATGAGCTGATTCCCTGGCGCACGCTTACCGGTCGCCAGCAGCTGTACCAGGATCACCCGTGGATGCGCGACTTCGGCGAGAGCCTGATGGTGTATCGCCCGCCCATCGACACCAAGGCGCCGGCTGGCGTGGCCGAACACAAGGCGATCAGCAACGGCAACCCGGAGATCATCCTCAACTGGCTCACCCCTCACCAAAAATGGGGTATCCATTCCACCTACAGCGACAACTTGCTCATGCAAGTGCTCTCGCGGGGCGGACCCATCGTGTGGATGTCGGAGACTGACGCCAAGAGCATCGGCGTCGAGGACAACGACTGGATCGAATTGTACAACGCCAACGGCGCGGTGGCCGCCCGCTCGGTGGTCAGCCAGCGGGTCAAGGTGGGCACGGTGATGATGTACCACGCCCAGGAACGCATCCTGAATACCCCCGGCAGCGAGATTTCCGGCACCCGTGGCGGCATCCACAACTCGGTGACCCGCGTCTGTCCCAAACCCACCCACATGATCGGCGGCTACGCGCAGCTCTCCTATGGCTTCAACTATTACGGCACCGTCGGCTCCAACCGCGACGAGTTCGTCATCGTGCGCAAGATGAAGAACGTCAATTGGCTGGATGGCGAAGGCAACGACTACACCCAGGAGACCGTGAAATGAAAATCCGTTCGCAAGTCGGCATGGTGATGAACCTGGACAAGTGCATCGGCTGCCACACCTGTTCGGTCACCTGCAAAAACGTCTGGACCAGCCGCGAAGGCATCGAATACGCCTGGTACAACAACGTCGAGACCAAGCCCGGCATCGGCTATCCCAAGGAGTGGGCCAACCAGAAGAAATGGCGTGGCGGCTGGGTGCGCAACGCGGACGGCTCGATCAACCCGCGCATCGGCGGCAAATGGCGGGTGTTGGCGAACATCTTCGCCAACCCCGATCTGCCGGAGATCGACGACTATTACGAACCCTTCACTTTCGACTACCAGCACTTGCACACCGCCAAGGCCGGCGAGCATCAACCGACCGCCCGGCCGCGCTCGCGCATTTCCGGTGAACGGATGAAGAAGATCGAATGGGGACCCAACTGGGAGGAAATTCTCGGCACTGAGTTCGCCAAGCGGCGCAAGGATGTCAACTTCGAGCGCATCGAAGCCGACATTTACGGCCAGTTCGAAAACACCTTCATGATGTACCTGCCCCGCCTGTGCGAGCACTGCCTGAACCCCAGCTGCGTGGCGTCCTGCCCGAGCGGGGCGATCTACAAGCGCGAGGAAGACGGCATCGTGCTGATCGACCAGGACAAGTGCCGTGGCTGGCGCATGTGCATTTCCGGCTGCCCGTACAAGAAGATCTATTACAACTGGAAGAGCGGCAAATCCGAGAAATGCATCTTCTGCTTCCCGCGCATCGAGGTCGGCCAGCCGACGGTCTGTTCGGAAACCTGCGTGGGCCGCATCCGCTACCTCGGCGTGCTGCTGTATGACGCCGACCGCATCGGCGAAGTGGCTGCCGCGCCGGATGAGCGCGACCTGTACCGGCGCCAGTGCGATATCTTCCTCGACCCTCATGACCCGGCGATCATCGCCCAGGCGCGCAAGGACGGCGTGACCGACAACGTGATCAAGGCCGCGCAGGCCTCGCCGGTGTACAAGCTGGCCATGGACTGGGGCCTGGCGCTGCCGCTGCACCCGGAGTTCCGCACGCTGCCGATGGTCTGGTACGTGCCGCCGCTGTCGCCCATTCAATCCGCTGCCGAGGCCGGGCACATCGAGTTCGACGGCGTGCTGCCGAAAATCGAGTCGCTGCGCATTCCGGTGCGCTACCTGGCCAATATGCTCACCGCCGGCGACGAGGCGCCGGTGGTGCTGGCCCTCAAGCGCCTGATGGCCATGCGCGTGTACATGCGCGGCAAGCACGTTGACGGCGTGCTCAACACCGAGGTGCTCGACCAGGTCGGCCTTAGTCAGGCGCAGGTCGAGGACATGTACCGCTACCTGGCCATCGCCAACTATGAGGATCGCTTCGTGATTCCCACCGCCCACCGGGAAATGGCGCGCGACGCCTACCCCGAACGCAACGGTTGCGGCTTCACCTTCGGCAACGGCTGCCAGGGCGGCAAGAACCAGACCAGTCTGTTCGGCGGCAAAAAAGCCACCACCACCTTGGTCAAACCGGTGGAAAGCTTCGATCCCCTGGAGGACATGCGCCATGAATAGTCCAGCTACGGCCACCCTCGAGATTGTTCAAGGTTTGCGCAGCTTGCGCGCCCTGGCACGGCTGCTCGACTACCCCACGGCCGACCTGCAGCAAGCGGCCGACGAACTGGCAAGCATCCTGACGGGCGAAGCGCGCCTGGATACCCACCTGCGCGCGCGCTTTGCCGACTGGTGTCTGCACCTGGCCCAGGCCCCGCTGCTGGATCTGCAGGCCGAGTATGTCGAGCTGTTCGACCGCGGGCGCGCCACCTCGCTGTTGCTGTTCGAGCATGTGCATGGTGAATCCCGTGCCCGCGGCCAGGCCATGGTTGACCTGCTGGCGGAATACGAGGCCGCCGGTTTCGCCTTGGATGCCCGGGAGCTGCCGGACCATCTGCCGCTGTTTCTCGAATACCTGTCGACCCGTAACGAACAAGACATTGGCCGCTGGCTGGGCGAGATCAGTCACATCCTTGCTCTGCTCACGGCGCGTCTGGAGGAGCGCAACGCCAGGCATGCCTTGGTGCCCCACGCGTTACTCGCGCTGATCGGCACCACCGAGCAGATAGACCAGCACCGACCGGCCGTGGCCACCGAGGAACCGGACCATACGCCACAGGCGCTAGATCAAGTCTGGGAAGAGGAAGTGGTGCGCTTTTCGGCCACGTCCGACGAAGACTGCGCGCTGCAATCGGCCGAAGGGCGCCGCCTGGCCGAACGCAAATACGCGGCGGCCCCGCAGGTGGTCACCGTCATGCCCGTCAGCCCGTCGTCGCCAGCGACCGACAGCCACTAGAAGGAGCGCCTGCCATGTTCGCCGATTACCTGCACTACCTGATCTACGGCTATTACCCCTACCTGGCCGGCACCGTGTTTCTGGTCGGCAGCCTGCTGCGCTACGACCACGGGCAATACACCTGGAAGGCGCACTCCAGCCAGATGCTGTCGAAAAAGAACATGCGCCTGGCCAGCAACCTGTTCCATGTCGGCATGCTGGTGATCTTCTTCGGCCACCTATTCGGCATGCTCACGCCCCACTGGATCTACGGACGCTTCATCAGCGCAGGCGACAAGCAACTGTTGGCCATCATCATCGGCGGCATTGCCGGGGCCATGGTGATAGTCGGCGGCGGCATGCTGCTGTACCGGCGCTTTTTCAATCCCCGTGTCAGGGCAACTTCAGGGGCGATGGACAACCTGATCCTGGCGCTGATCGTGTTCCAGGCTTGCCTGGGCATGGTCACCATCATCTTCTCCCTCGGCCATCTGGAGGGCGACGTGATGCTCACCCTGGCGTCCTGGGCTCAGGCCATCGTGTTCTTCAACGGCAGCGCGGCAAACTACCTGGAAGAAGTCTCGTGGATCTACAAAGTGCACATCTTTGTAGGCCTGACCATCATCTTCCTGTTCCCCTTCACCCGGCTGGTGCATGTCTGGAGCATTCCGCTGGGCTATCTGGGGCGTAATTACCAGATCGTGCGCAAACGCGGCTGAGTGGGAGATTTGTGATGGAACTGATCGATATCAAAACCCTGCAGGACGCGCCTGCGCCGGTTATTCGTGTCGGCCTGGTGGAGTTCGGCGAAGCGGAAATCGCCCGGGAAACGCCCTTCCACCCGGCCGCCTCGCTGGCCGAAGCCCAGCTCCAGGCAGCCCGCGCGCTAGTGGTGCGTGAACTGCTCAGCCAGCGCGCCGCAGAGCTGGGGTTGCCGCCGGTGGTGGATGCCGAGGGACAAGAAAACGATGAAGCCATGGCCGTTCTGCTGGAGCGTGAACTGGATGTGCCGGAACCCGACGATGCAGCCTGCCGACGCTTTTTCGAGACCCACCGACAACGCTTTTCTACACCCAGCAGGTTGCGGGTGCGGCATATCCTGCTGGCGGCCGCACCGGACGATCCCCGCGCCCGCGACGCCCAATACCGCCTCGGCCAGAAACTGCTGCGTCAACTGGGCGAAGCGCCCGAGCGCTTCACCGAATTGGCCCAGCGCTATTCCGTCTGCCCGTCCAAGGAACAAGGCGGTGAACTGGGCTGGCTTGGCGCCGGGCAAACCGTCGCCGAACTGGATCGCGCATTGGAGCATTTGCCAGAAGGTTTGCATGAACGCCCGCTGGCCTCGCGCTACGGCTGGCACCTCATCAGCATTGATGAGCGTCACGAAGCCCGTCCACTGCCTTACGAACAGGTTGCCGAGCGGGTACGCCATAGCCTGCGCGAACAGGCTACTCGCCGTGCCCTGCGCCATTATCTGTTGGCACTGGAAGAGGAGATCGGTGTCGAGGGTCTGCGTTTGGATGGCGATGCGGACGGTAGCCTGATGCAGTGAGACCACCTGGATAGGGCCTTGTAGGTCATTGCCCGCAAAGCCCCGTTGCGGGTTAGCTTTCCGCTCTGCGACATCCTTTTGGGATATACCGGTGGAGCAGCACCCCTCATGCGAGGGTGGGGGCACCTATACATGTCGGCAAGATGGCTAACCATCGGCACCCTGCTTGGCGTGGGCATCGGTGTGCTAATGGGCAACATCACACTGGGCATCGGTATCGGCATCGCTCTGGGCATCGCGCTGGAGATTATGCAGCGCCCCGGCGATCGTTGACTCCGGTCATGGCACCTCTCCGAACAGAGCGGACAATGCCTGAATGTCAGCCTTGAGATGTCCGCATGAAACCCATCAAGATCGGTTATCTGGCCCTGCTGCTGGTTCTTACCGGGCTCTGGCTGCTGGCCGATCCGCTGCTGCCGGCCAACTTCGGCTATTTCGATGTGCGCCATATGCTGGTGACTTACACCGGCATCATCGGCATCGGCGTGATGAGCGTCGGCATGCTGCTGGCGCTGCGACCGGTAATCATTGAGCCGCTGTTCGGCGGCCTGGACAAGACCTACCGACTGCACAAGTGGCTGGGCATCACCGGCCTGGTGGTGTCGATCATCCACTGGCTGTGGGCCCAGGGCACCAAATGGGCGGTGGGCTGGGGCCTGTTGACCAAGCCGCGCAAGGGTCCGCAGCCTGAACAGGCGGTTGAGCTGTTCCGCTTCTTCCGCAGCCAGCGCAGCCTGGCCGAAAGCATTGGCGAATGGGCGTTCTACGCACTGGTCGTGCTGGTCGCCCTGGCTCTGCTCAAACGCTTTCCCTACCGGCATTTCTTCAAGACTCACCGTTTGCTGGCGCTGGTCTACCTGGCGCTGGTCGTGCATTCGGTGGTGCTGATGCCGTTCAATTTCTGGAGCGCACCCATCGGCCTGCTGATGCTGGCCCTGATGGCCGGCGGCACCGTTGCCGCCGCTGTCTCGCTGTTCCACCGCGTCGGTTACAAGCGCCGCGCCGTGGGAGAAATCGAGGAAGTGCTGCACCACCGCGACAACCGTGTGCTGAAGTTCGCCCTCCGACTGAAAGACCGCTGGCCCGGCCACCAGGCCGGCCAGTTCGCCTTCGTAACCCTCGACCCGCACGAAGGCGCCCACCCGTACACCATCTCCTCGGCCTGGCACGGCGACGGGCGGATGTTTTTCCTGGTCAAGGGACTGGGTGACTACACCAACACACTGCCCGACACCGTGAAGGTCGGCGATCTGGTCAGCATTGAAGGGCCCTATGGTCGGTTCGACTTCAGCTGCGGAAAGTCGCGCCAGATCTGGGTTGCCGGCGGTATCGGCATCACCCCGTTCATTGCTCGCCTGCTGGCGCTGGCCAAGCAGCCGGATGGCAAGGCCATCGATCTGTTCTACAGCACCAACGAGCCTGACGAAGTTTTTATCGAGCGGATTCGCCAGCTTGCGCAGCGCGCCGGGGTACACCTGCACGTGCTGGTGACAACCCGAGACGGCCGGCTGGACGGTGAGCGCATCCGTCATCTGGTGCCGGAATGGTCGGCGGCGACGTTCTGGTTCTGCGGCCCGGCCGGCTTCGGTCGGGCCCTGCGGGAAGACTTCAAGGCCCGTGGTCTGGCCGAAGCCGACTTCCACCAGGAGCTATTCGACATGCGCTGAGCGCCATGCATGGCGGCCTTACGTCACTGGCCGCCAGCCAGTGGTGTGCAGACGGGTGCCGTTGAGCAGGTTGTCCACTAGCGGACAGCGACGCTCGACCTCCTCCAGAAACTCCCATTTCTCTTCTCGACTCATGTCCGCATCGATCTCCACGTGCAAACGCACGTCCTCGAAGCCGGGCCGTACGCTCTTGTCGCGGCCCAACAGGCCTGCCGGGTCGTAATCCGCTTCGATCGCGAAGCGCATGCCGCGCAATTCGATCTTGCGCTGGTGGGCAACAAAACGGGCGATGGTGCCGAGGCAGCCACCCAGCGCCGCCAGCACCAGCTCTAGCGGACTCGGTCCGGTGTCGGTACCGAATGCCGCGCGCGGCTGATCGATGAATACCGAGTGATTGCCGCACGTCATTTCGATGGCGAAGCCGTTACCCATGTTGCCCTGAACACTGATGGTTTTCATGTCGCTTTCCTTATCATGCGCGCCAGCGTTCCAGCGCAGAGAACAGCCACATCCCAGAGGACATGGCGAACACGAAGAGCAGGATTTGCCAGTAGCCGGTCAGCATCAGCGCCACGGCCGGCCCCGGACAGATACCGGCAATCCCCCAGCCGATGCCGAACAGCAGACTGCCGCCGATCAGGCGATGATCCAGCTCGCGCTTCTGGGGCAGTTGCATGGGAGCGCCCAGCAGCGAACGGCTCTGCCGATGCGCCCAGGTGAAGGGCAGCAAAGCCACGGCGACAGCGCCGCCCATGACCAGCGCCAGCGAGGGGTCCCAATGGCCGGCCAGGTCGAGAAAGCCGATCACCTTGGCCGGGTCGGCCATGCCCGACAGCAGCAAACCGATGCCGAACAGCAATCCGGCGGCAAACGCAGTCACTTTGCGCATATCAGCCTCCCCACACATGACGCAGAGCAAAAACCGTCACGAAGCCGCTGGCCATGAACGCAACAGTTGCCACCAGGGAGCGCGGCGACAGGCGCGAAATACCGCATACACCATGGCCGCTGGTGCAGCCGGAGCCGTAGCGAGTGCCCATACCCACCAGCAGGCCGGCAATCACTAGACCCAGCCAATTGGCTTGAAACTGGGGTACCGGCAGCGAGGCGAAGCTCACCCAGATCAGCGGCGCTAGCAGCACGCCGAGTAGAAACATGCCTTTTTCGCCCCGCTCCTCGCCGCCCCGCTCTAGCAGGCTGGCGAGCAAGCCGCTGATGCCGGCGATACGGCCGTTCAACATCACGAACAGACCGGCGCCCAGGCCGATCAGCGCGCCTCCGGCCAATGAAGACCAGGGCGTGAAATGTGCCCAATCAATGATCATGTCGACTCCTTGGCGCAAAACAGTTGATACAGGGTGGAAATCACCGCCAGCGCCTCGGGGCTGCTGATCCGGTAGTAAATCTGCTTGCCCTCGCGGCGGGTCTCCACCAGACCTTCACGACGCAACACACCCAGTTGCTGGGAGAGGGTCGGCTGCTGAATACCCAGCAAGGCTTCCAGCTCACTCACGTTGCGTTCGCCCTGGGACAACTGACAGAGCAGCAGCAAACGGTCGGGATTGGCCAACGCCTTGAGCAGCTGGCCGGCGCTGTCGGCGTTGGCGCGCAATTTCTGAATGTCGAGAGAAACGGGTTGTGTATCCATTTGGGGGCACTCACTTAAGATTCAGACAATATATTTATAAACATAATATCTTTCAAGAAACAAATTAGCCTTGCCATAAAGAACAACGCCGGGCCTGAATCACTTCAGGTCCGGCGTTGGTGCAGCGCGAATATCGGACTGCGCTACGGCTAGGGATCGACGTGTAATGACTCCAGCGCATGCGCCAGACTCGCCTGCGACAATTCGCCGAGATGACTGCTGACCTGGCGGCCTTCGGCGTCATAGAACAGGGTGGTAGGCAGCGCCCGCGAACCTACGTGCTGGCCGAGGCGTCCGCCCGGGTCGAGCAGCACATTGCGCAGGTCCAGGTCGGTGCTTTCCGTAAAGCGGTTGACCTCACCCTGCCCTTCACCCTGGTTGACGAACAGGAAGGTCATGTCGGTATGAAGCGCTTGCGCGTCGGCCAGCACCGGCATTTCTCTTCGGCACGGCGGGCACCAGGTGGCCCACAGATTGATGACCAAGGGCTTGCCTTGATAATCGCTCAACGAAACCGGTGCGCCCTGGCTGTCGTACAACGCCACCTCCGGTAACCGCGTGCCGTGTTCCAAGGCATGCCAGACGAACTGACTGCCGCCCCAGCTGAGCACGCCCACCAGCAAGGCCACGCCAAGCGGCTTGCGCAGTTGCCGATCGCGCGACACCTGCCAGGTGCCCAGCGCCAATCCGGCCAGCACGCCGGGCCAGGCCATGAAGCCGCCGTCACGAATATCCAGCACACGCCACAGTTCGTCCTGGTAATACTCGAAATAGCGAGCGACGAACGCCAACCGTGCGACCAGCACGGCAACCAGCAGCAAACGAAACAGGTACGGTTCCGGATTGCATCCGGCACGCCGACCGACCCACCAGCCGATCAATATCGACAACAGCAGGCTGCCAAACAGCAATACATGTGGCACTGCCAAGGCCAGCGGCCCAACATCCAACGTCAGCATTGATACTCCGAACTACACGATTACACGGACAACCCTTGGGTAATGACCGCGGAATGTACCTTCATAAGCTGGACAACCGTGACAGATCAGCCCCCCGGGAGCGTTTCTAAACATTTTGAACCCTGTATCCCGACTAAAAGCCCCACAAAATCGTCCTACGACCTTTCAGTCATCGCCAGTTGTGGGCACAATCCGCGTCCTCTTTTAATGGGAGGGGACAACCACCCCTTCTGCCGGCTGAATTGGCACGGATTTCAAGATGATCAAGACACCTTACTACCTGATCGATAAACAGAAGCTGCTGGTCAATCTCGAGAAGATTGCCTATGTGCGCAAACAGTCGGGGGCCAAGGCCCTGCTGGCGCTCAAGTGCTTCGCCACCTGGTCAGTGTTCGACCTGATGCAGCAGTACATGGACGGCACCACCTCGTCGTCGCTTTACGAGCTCAAGCTGGGCCGTCAGAAGTTCGCTGGCGAAACCCACGCCTACAGCGTGGCCTGGGCCGATGACGAAATCGACGAGATGCTGGCCAACTCCGACAAGGTCATCTTCAACTCCATCGGTCAACTGCAGCGCTTCGCCGAGGCCTCGAGCAGTGCCGTGCGCGGCCTGCGTGTCAACCCGCAGGTGAGCAGCTCCGACTACCTGCTGGCCGACCCGGCGCGTCCGTTCAGCCGTCTGGGCGAATGGGACCCGGTGAAGATCGAAGGCGTCATCGAGCAGATTTCCGGCTTCATGTTCCACAACAATTGCGAGAACGGCAGCTTCGAGCTGTTCGATCAGATGCTCGGCACCATTGAGGAGCGCTTCGCCCATCTGCTGCACCAAGTCCAGTGGGTCAGCCTGGGTGGCGGTATCCACTTCACCGGCGAGGGTTACCCGCTGGACGCTTTCTGTGCGCGCCTGAAGGCCTTCTCGGAACGCTACGGCGTGCAGGTCTACCTGGAGCCGGGCGAAGCGGCGATCACCCAGAGCGCGTCCCTGGAAGTGACCGTGCTCGATACCCTGTACAACGGCAAGAATCTGGCGGTGGTGGACAGCTCCATCGAAGCACACATGCTCGATCTGCTGATCTACCGCCAGGATGCCAAGATGGAACCCTGCGAGGGCGAGCACACTTATATGGTGTGCGGAAAGTCCTGTCTTGCGGGTGACATCTTCGGCGAGTACCAATTCGATCGTCCGCTGACCATCGGCGATCGGCTGTCGTTCATCGACGCGGCGGGTTACACCATGGTCAAGAAAAACTGGTTCAACGGACTCAAGATGCCGGCCATCGCCGTGCGTCAACTCGATGGCGACGTCGAGTTGGTTCGCGAGTTTGGTTTCGACGACTATCTGTCCAGCCTCTCCTGAGGCGACAGTGAGGGAGATAAATGAAGAGAAACGTTCTGATCATCGGTGCAGGAGGTGTGGCCAAGGTTGTGGCCCATAAGTGTGCGCAACACAATGATGAACTCGGCCAGATCGCCATTGCCTCACGCAGTGTCGACAAATGCCAGGCCATCATCGAAAGCGTCAAGGCCAAGGAGAGCCTCAAGGTTCCAGCTGAAATCAAGGCCTACGCCTTGAACGCGCTGGATATCGAAGCGACCAAGTCGCTGATCCGCGAAACCGATTCACAGATCGTCATCAACGTCGGTTCGGCATTCCTCAACATGTCGGTGCTGCGCGCCTGCATGGAGACCGGAGCGGCGTATCTCGACACCGCCATTCACGAAGAGCCGGGCAAGATCTGCGAGACCCCGCCGTGGTATGGCAACTACGAATGGAAGCATCTGGCCGAGTGCCAGGAAAAAGGCGTGACCGCGATTCTCGGTGCCGGCTTCGATCCAGGCGTGGTGAATGCCTGGGCAGCCCTGGCGGCCGAGCGGCACTTCGACCAGATCGACTCGATCGACATCCTCGACGTGAACGCAGGCTCCCACGGCAAGTACTTCGCCACCAATTTCGACCCGGAAATCAACTTCCGCGAGTTTACCGGCCAAGTGTGGAGCTGGCAGAACAGCCAATGGACCAGTAACACGATGTTTGAGGTCAAGCGCACCGACGATCTGCCGGTCGTGGGCAAGCAGAATCTCTACCTCACCGGGCATGACGAGGTGCATTCGCTGTCCAAGCACCTCAACGTGCCGAACATCCGCTTCTGGATGAGCTTCGGTGAGCACTACATCAATGTGTTCACCGTGCTGAAGAACCTCGGCCTGCTCTCCGAGCAGCCGGTAAAGACGGCCGAAGGCTTGGAAGTCGTCCCGCTCAAAGTGGTCAAGGCCGTGCTACCTGATCCCGCCTCGCTGGCACCGGGTTACACCGGCAAGACCTGCATTGGCGATTTGATCAAGGGCACCAAGGACGGCCAAGAACGCGAACTGTTGATCTACAACGTCGCCGACCACGAGGACGCCTACGCCGAGACGGACAGCCAGGGCATTTCCTACACCGCCGGCGTTCCACCGGTGGCCGCCGCGCGCCTGATCGTCAGCGGCGAATGGGATGCCAAGCGCATGGTCAACGTCGAGGAACTGCCTGCCGCGCCGTTCCTCACCTTGCTTGACCAGATGGGCCTGCCCACCCGCATCAAGGACGCCAACGGCGACCGACCCTGGGATCAGTTGGCCTGACCCCACACACCGCCCGCCTTCTTGGCGGGCGGTGTGCTTTTGGCTCTCTTAATACTCTCGTCCTGCGCGTGCAGGATGGCGTGAGCGCAGCGATGTTGTGTTGACAATGAGCCAATTCAGCCAGCCTCTATGCAGTGCTACCATGCGCACCCGGTCCGCTTTGCTACCTTCCCCGCCTCCGCGCGTCCAACTCGTATACCGCACGCTCGTGCAAGGCTTGATACATGTCTGATACTCCTTCGACAGTTGCTTATGGGCGCAGAGACTTTATTACCATCGCCCTGGCGCTGACCGCCGCCACGATTGGCGCCTCGCTGATCAGCCCGTTGTTTCCCCTCTACCAAAACGCCTGGCAACTGCCGACCAGCGGCATTACTGCCATTTTCGTGTACTACATGGTGGGGGCAATCGTCGCGTTTCTGTTCCTGGGGCGTTTGGTTGGCTACATGGGGCCGGCCCGGGTGCTGAAAATTGCCCTGGTGGTCATGTTGCTGGGTTTGAGCCTCTGCGCGGTGGCGCAGAGCGAGTGGGTCCTGGGCATTGGCCGTTTCATTTCCGGCGTCGCCTCGGGAATGGCCAGCACCTCGGCAACCATTGCTCTGATCAAATATGCGCCGCAGGCGTGGAGCAAGCGGGCTCCGGTGGTCGCCACCACCACGACCATGGCCGGCTTCGGCATGGGACCCATCGTCTGCGGCGCTCTGGCGCAATGGCTACCGTGGCCATTACGCATGCCGTATATCGTGGTGTTCATCGCGGTGCTGGCCTGCCTGATCGCCTTGATGCGCATCCGGCTGCCTGTCAGGGAAACATTGACTGGTCAGCTGTCCTTCATGCCTGGCTTCGCCCTGCCGGAACGAGCGCGCCTGACGCGATTTTTGCTGGCGTCGATGGGCGTCTTCTGTGCCTCGGCGCTGTTCAGCCTGCTCGCTTCCCTCGCACCGAGCATGCTGGACGAAATGCTGCCGTGGCACGGCCCCGTGATCAGCGGTCTGTCCATTGGCGTGATCCTGATGATTTCCGCCAGCATTCAGATTCCGGCCTCACGCCTGGCTCTGCACTCGTCCGCCCGTCTCGGCTTTACGCTGATGGGACTGGGCCTGGCGATGCTTGGCGTGTCGCTGTACAGCCACTCGTTTGCGATCTTCCTGGCGGCGGTGATCACCATCGGCCTGGGCCATGGCATTTCATTCATGGCCGGGCTAACCGTGGTCGCCAACTCCTCCACGGAAGCGGAGCGCGGTCGGATGATCGCCTCGTTCTACACCATCGGCTATTTGGGTACCATCCTGCCGACCCTGGCCGTGGGTTGGGCAGCGGATCATCTGGGTGTGCTGACCGCCAGCCTTGCGTATTGCGTGCTGGGGGTGCTGCTCATCGGCGGGCTGTTGGTGATGGCGTTTCGCGAGTTTCGCAAGGTTTGACGATGCCGGCGCTAGGGGGTATCGCTGCGCTCAACGTCATTCTACGTGTCGCATAGGACGGCGTTGGGGAAGTGGAACACTATGTCCCGCGTACCCGCGGGTTGACGCGGTAACGCGGCGTACCGCCCAGCAACGCCTGTTCCAGGTTATCCAGGGCCAGCTCAACCATGGCCCGACGCGTTTCATAGGTGGCTGAGCCGGCGTGCGGCAGGGTCACCACATTGCTCAGCGCGAACAGCGGCGATTCGCGCAACGGTTCCTGCTCGTACACATCAAGCCCGGCGGCCTGGATCTGCCGGTTCTGCAGCGCTTCGACCAGCGCAGCCTCGTCGATGACCGGGCCACGCGCCACGTTGACCAGAATCGCGCTGGGCTTCATCAGGGCCAGTTCGCGACGGCCAATCAGCTTGTGTGTCCGCTCGCTGAGCGGCACCACTACGCAGACAAAATCCGCCTCGCCCAGCAACTCGTCGAACCCACAGAAACGGGCGCCCAGCTCCTGCTCCAGCGCTGGCTTGCGGCTGTTGCCGTGATACAGCACATCCATGCCAAAACCGAAGCGGCCCCGCCGGGCGACGGCCGCGCCGATATTGCCCAGGCCGAGAATGCCTAGCGTCTTGCCGTGCACGTCGCAGCCGAACTGCGCCGGGCCCAGCGTGGCCTGCCAGTTACCCGCTTTGACCCAGGCATCCAGCTCAGCAATCCGACGCGCAGCGCTGATCAGCAACGCGAAGCCCAGGTCGGCGGTGGTCTCGGTCAGCACGTCCGGCGTATTGGTCAGCAGGATGCCGCGCTCGTTGAGGTAATCCAGGTCGTAGTTGTCGTAGCCCACCGAAATCGTCGAGATCACTTCCAGGCGGCCTGCCTGGGCGAGCTGCGCCCTGCCCATCGGGCGGCCCACGCCCAGCAGGCCGTGGGCTTCAGGCAGCGCCGCAGCGTATTGGGCGTCGATATCGCCTTGAGGGTCGAGTTGCGTGACGTTGAAATTATCCTCAAGCCGCAGCACATATTCCGAATCCAACCTGCTGAATACAAAGACATTCTTTTTCATTCACAGTTGCTCGAAAGATGTAAAGCGCTATCTACCGACACGGCGGGCCGCTGCCCCCTGGCACTTGCCATGAGGGCGTGGCGTCCACTCCCACAGGTTACCCCAGTGCTCTGACGCGCTCGTCAGTCGCGATCGACAGCAAACGCCGACCAGGCCTGACGGGTCGGCATGACTTCCAGTCGGTTGAAATTGATGTGATCCGGCAGGTTGGCCACGTAGAAGATCTGCTCGGCGATGTCTTCGGCTGCCAGCGGTGTGGTGTCCCCATACAGTCGATCCGAGGCTGCCTGGTCGCCCTTGGTGCGCACCAGGGTGAATTCGGTTTCGGCCATGCCCGGCGCAATGTCGGTAACCCGCACACCGGTGGCGATCAGGTCGCAGCGCAGGTTGTAACTGAACTGCTGCACGAAGGCCTTAGTGGCGCCATAGACGTGGCTACCCGGATAAGGCCATTGGCCCGCGGTGGAGCCGATATTGATGATGCTGGCCCCAGCGCCGGTTTTGATCAGCGTGGGTAGCAGCGCATGGGTCACGTTCACCAGGCCGGTGACGTTGGTGTCGATCATCGTGTGCCAGTCGGCCAGATCCACCTTTTGCGCTGGCATGGGCGCGAGGGCCAGGCCGGCATTGTTGATCAGCGCGTGAATCTGGCGAAAACCTTCGGGCAATTCAGCCACGACCTGCTGCACGGCGGCGGCATCGCGCACGTCCAGCGCGGCGATATGCACCGGCACCTGCTCGCGCAGTTCATTCCGCAGTTCCTGCAGGCGCTCCACCCGACGTCCGCACAGCACCAGCGACCAGCCACCGGCCGCAAAACGCCGCGCCGCGGCGCGCCCGAAACCGGACGTAGCCCCGGTGATGAAAACGATCTTGCTCATTTGCCTACCTCGTGTTGCGAATTCACTGGAAGGAACTGCCCACGGCACTTCCGGTTGCGGCCAAGACAATATCCCAATCCCACCCGGTTTTGGCAGCGTGCTACCGAGATATCAGCCGATGCTGCTGCGCTTTTTTACCTGGAAAAGCGTTTCGCACCCGCCACACAGAGAATCACCGCCAGGGTTACGCCCAGCATGCCCAAGCTGACCCGTTCGTGAAGCAAGGTGGCGGCCAACGCCAGGCCGAAGAAGGGCTGCAGCAACTGCAGTTGCCCAACGGCCGCAATGCCACCCTGGGCCAGGCCGCGATACCAGAACACAAAGCCGATCAACATGCTGAACACCGACACGTACGCCAGGCTTATCCAGGCCGGCAAACTGACCTCGGCAAACGACACCGGCATCAACAACCCGGCCAGCAACGCCATGACCGGCAATGACAGCAGCAGCGCCCAGGAGATTACCTGCCAGCCGCCCAGCGTCCTGGACAGTTGCGCACCTTCGGCATAGCCGAGACCGCACACGAGGATAGCCAGCAGCATAAGCACATCTCCCTTCAGCGATGCGCTAACGCCTTGGGACACAGCGAAGCCAACCACCAGAAGGCTGCCCATCATCGAGAAGAACCAGAATACGGGACGGGGGCGTTCACCGCCGCGCAGAACGCCAAACGCGGCCGTTGCCAGAGGCAGTAAGCCGAGAAAAACAATGGAGTGGGCCGACGTCACGTACTGCAGAGCCAAGGCCGTTAGCAACGGAAAGCCGACGACAACGCCCATCGCAACAATGGCCAAGGACAGCAACTGATGTCGAGCAGGACGCTGCTCCTTGAAAAACAACACAAGCCCCAGGGCCAGAACGCCGGCAATGGTCGCGCGGGCGCCCGTCAGGAAAACGGGATCCAACTCCAGCACCGCCACTCGCGTCGCAGGCAGCGAGCCGCTGAAGATAAGCATGCCAATGAATCCATTGATCCATCCGCGGGTATTCGTGTCGCTCATCTGTTTTTGCACGGTCGTTGTCCGTTCAGAGGGCATGCTGATTGCCGATTACTGCACGGCCAACCGAACCGGTCAATCAGGGCGTTTCAGGTTGTATGAAACGCAGCAGCGATTGGTAATGCTCATGACCGACGGGCGCAAACCCCGTCGCGTACTGGGATGCAAAAAAATCCGCGAGAAGTGAGCCCTGCACATAACCCACCCCGGAAGACGTACGGGTCGTAGTGAATCGGCGCGGAACGCCAGAGTACGCGCAGGGTGCTCTGGTCGATGAGGCCCCGTGCCAGGTAATCACCGGCACTCTCACTGACCACAAACGCAGCATCCACGCGCTTGTCCAGCATGGCATCCAGCGAGTTGGGGTGAGAGCCGGTATGCACTTGGGCAGAAAAGAAGCGTTCCAGAGGGACGTTAACAGCCTCAGGGAATTCCACATTAGGAATCAGGCTACCGGACGTACTGGAAGGGGCGGTGAGCGAAACGCGCGCGCCCTAGAGGTCGATGAGTCCCTAGGCTCTTTGGCGCGCCAGTAAAAGCTCTTGGTAATGCTGGCCCCCAGGGGGTGACCTCTTCCCATGGTCAGACTCGATTTGAGAAAGACATGCTTAGCCCAAATAACGGCATATCGAAATGTCAGTTCCGTGACCTGGTCCGCTAGAGGAAGCCGTCGGCAGCGGCTTCGCTGCCGCTATTTACGCCAAAGTTCCAGAAAGATGTTCGAAAATCTTTGAATCTTTCGAGAACAGATGGGTCAGAACTGCTTCACCTGCCAATAGGCAGGCCAAGGATCGGCTCATGAAGGTGCAATGGAGGCCCAGGCCTTTCAGGCTTCATGGCCGTGTTGTCTTAAAAAAACATCACGAGGCCATCATGGAAAATTTGCGCAAACAAGGTCATTTCGCTTTATTCAAGCTGAAATTCAAACAACAAGGCTGGCGTCAAACCAGCCATTTGTTGATGATCAAAGTCATCAAGCTCATCGGCCTGTTTAAGCTCCTGCGCGGCATGCTCCTGCTCAAGGTCAACCCGTCCTACCTTGAGTGCCCCTCCGATTACACCTGCCAGTTTCTCAACAAGGCCCAATTGCGCCACTACGCGCAAGATCCCGAGAACCAAATCGAAGCCGATTTTCTCAACGAAGCCCTGAATAAGGGCGATCGTTGCTACGCCATTCTCGACGGCGACAAGCTGGCCGCCTATAGCTGGTATTCACACCAACAGACCCGGATTGATCCCGCGGATCTCCTGATCGATTTCAATCCGCGCTACGTCTACATGTACAAGGGGCTGACCAAGCCTGAGTATCGGGGCAAGCGTTTGTATGTCATTGGCATGAACCGCGCATTGCAGTGGTATCAGCAGCGAGGTTCGCTCGGAATGATTTGCTACGTCGAGTCGACCAATTTCGAATCGCTCAAAGCTTGCATGCGCCTGGGCTGCCAGATTTTCGGCTCGATTTATCTGCTGCGTTTTTTGGGCCGTTATCTGTTGCTGGCGACACCCTCTTGCCGACAGTTTGGCTTTCGGCTGCAGGAAATCGCGCACTTTGCTATCGACTGGGCGCGTGCGACGCCAAAGTTCTCTCCCCAGGGTTACCCAATATCCACCGGCAAGAGCGCTACTGCAGCAGACTGTACAGGCTGATGCAGTATTGAAACGGAGATAACCGCGCTGCATAAAAGTGGCATTGCAGCGTGAACAGCGGGCACTACGTTGCCTTGCACAGCCGCCTGTGCCTGCGCCTCAACACTCTCAGGGAGCCGGGCTGGGCTGTTCTACATGGATACGCTCGATCCCGGCCAGTAGCTCATCACTTAGTTGCAGTTGAGCGCTGGCCAGATTGCTCTCTAGCTGTTCAAGGGTGGTGGCGCCGATGATGTTACTGGTCAGAAACGGGCGGCTGCTGACATAGGCCAGCGCCATCTGGGCTGGGTCGATTCCATGAGTGTTAGCCAGGGTCACATAAGCGCTCGCGGCACGGCGCGCCTGCGGATTGTTGTAGCGCTGGAAGCGCGCGTACAGCGTCAAGCGGCCCTGGGGCGGCTGAGCGCCATTCTCGTACTTGCCGGACAAGAGCCCAAATGCCAGCGGTGAATAGGCCAGCAGCCCCACCTGTTCGCGAACAGCGATTTCCGCCAGGCCGACCTCAAAGCTGCGGTTGAGCAGGTTGTAGGGGTTCTGGATCGACACCACACGAGGCCAGCCCCGCGTCTCGGACAGATGCAGGAAACGCTGCACACCCCAAGGCGTCTCGTTGGACAGGCCTATGTGGCGGACCTTGCCGCTCTTCACCAGTTCATCGAGCACTTCAAGCGTGTCTTCGATGGGCGTGAAATGCGTGTCGGGATCGTGCTGGTAGCCCAACTGGCCGAAGAAGTTGGTATTCCGGTCCGGCCAGTGCAACTGATAAAGGTCGAGGTAGTCGGTTTGCAAACGACGCAGGCTGTCGTCAACGGCTTGGGTGAGGTTGGCGCGATCGAAATGGTTGTGACCGCCTCGGATGTGGCTGATGCCATTGCCTGGCGCAGCCGCCTTGCTGGCGATGATCCAGTCGGCCCGCCCGCCATGGCGCTTGAAATAGTGGCCGATGATGCTTTCCGTAGCACCATAGGTTTGTGCGTTCGGCGGCACTGGGTACATCTCGGCGGTGTCGATGAAATTGATGCCCGCTGCCTGGGCGCGGCGGATTTGCTCGAATGCCTCAGCTTCGGTGTTCTGCTCACCCCAGGTCATACTGCCCAGCGCCAGCGCGCTGACATTGAGATCGGTTTTGCCAAGTGGTCGGTAACGCATCGAATCCTCCTGTATTGAAGAAAAATGAATGCCGCGCATGACGCGGTCCCGCGAGCGCCAAGCGCGGACAGCAATTGCCCATCCTCTCTGCTAGCGTCAACGGTGCGCAAGCAAGCGCGCCCCCTTCTCTCGCAAAGGTACAGGCTATGAGATACACCCTACTGGATAACCTGCGAAACGAGATCATTCTGCTGGCCCGAATTCTGCTGATGATTCTGTTCATCATGTCTGGCTGGAGCAAACTGTTCGGTTTTGGAGGTACCGTGGCGTATCTGGAATCGCTGGGTACGCCTGTACCCATGCTTGCCGCCGCGATTGCCGTACTCATGGAATTCTTCGTCGCCATTGCGATCATCCTGGGCTTTTATACCCGGCCGCTGGCCTTTCTCTTCGCTTTGTTTGCCCTCGGCACTGCGTTGATCGGGCATGACTTTTGGAACATGGCCGACCCTGAGCGAGCCGCCAACATGACGCAGTTTTTCAAGAACATCAGCATCATGGGCGGCTTGCTATTGCTGGGCGTGACCGGTGCGGGAAAATACTCGCTAGATGGCCGCTAGCTTGCTTGATAGTTGGTTAATACAAGGGTAACGCCAACACCTGTGAGCCTGCGGACTGGCTATCAGCGTGGATTGGGTTGATCGTCCATTTCCGCCTTGTCAGGATCGAGATCCCCCAGGTCAGGATCAAGGCCAACATCGCTCTCCTCGGGAAGTTCTCCGTCATTGTCAGGCAGCTCATCGATGCCTGGCTCACGGTCTGGATTGACATCGGTCCGCCCCGGACTGAGCGGCCGGGGCGTGCCCGGAAACTCATTTTCTGTGTTGTCCGGGTTTTGCGCGTATACACCCTCTCGCCTGTTCATGCCTGCACCTCCTGCTGAATACCCTTGGCTTTGGAGTCCGATTGACGGCATTCAATGTCTGGAGCGGAATATTTCCGCCCACCGGCACTCGAACGAACAAACGCACTTCATTTCCCCATTCAACTTCTATGAAAGCTCTCTCCACCGCGCCTTGGAATAATCCTCTAGAAAGCTTGGTATCCTTCCTCTCTTCAATTGCCATTGGGGGAGCCGTGTATTCACTAAAGCGCAAGGGCGATTACCGTCTGCAACTGACCCGCACATTGAAAAAACCAGGCCGCCATAACGTCGAGCTGTATTTGTTCACGCCTCACGAAAGCAACTTTTCCGCCTGGACACTGGCCGAGGAACAGTTCTTCTTCAGCGCCCTGTCCCACCGCTTCGGCCTGCTGGGACTGCCAGCCAAAGACCGCCCCAGCAAGGCCAACACAACGTTTTCGCTACTCTCGCCCCACTACGAAATCATGTATGGGTCCTGGCTCTTTCAATATCAGGCCTCGATGGACCGCCTTCGCCAACAATTGCTGGCCTCGGGCGTCACGGCAGAGTCGATCGGTCGCGCCCTGCGGCTTAGCCAGAACTTTGCGCAACGCCTGCGCAAGTCCGCCCCCCGGCAAACAAATCAGCAACGCTATTTCCGTCAGATGGATATCTACTTTTCCTGGTATGCCGAACAGTTCATGCTGGAAAGTATGACTCTGGATGGCTTCGCCGAGCTGGAGGAAGAACTCAAGCAGGCGATGGGCGACTTCCTGCGCCAGGAGCACAAGCACCGCAAGGAGCGCGAGTACCTGAGTGATTTTCACGGCACACCGACCCGCGTCTGGAACCGCATGAGCCTGTATCACCGGCTGCTGGAGTATCCGGTACTGCTGCGCTCAACGATCACCGAGCTGGGCCCGGGCACACGCAAGCTGGTCAAGGCGGCGTCCACCACGTTGATCATGTCGCTGTTTACCTATTTTCTGTTCAACGCGCGGGACGCCAGCCAGAAGCTGTCGCTTACTCTGCTGCTGGGCATCGCACTGGTCTATGCCCTGCGCGACCTGCTGCGCGACGATATGATCACGGCGATCACACGCTGGCTGCGCAAAGGCAAGCCACGCTGGAAGATCCGCCTCCTCATGCCCTACACGAAAAAACTGCTGGCCCAGCAGCTAGTCTGGCTGGACTACCGCAAACTACCCGAACTGCCCCGGCAGGTGCGGGAACACTCCGTCAAATGGGCTACTAACGAAGAGCGACAAATCATTTGCTATCGCTCAGTACTCAACCTCGACAAGGCGGCGCTGGAGCAAGACGAGATCCAGGAGCGCCTGACACTGGACTGTGAACGGCTCTGCGAGATGATTCTGGCCAGCAAGCACCAGTTGTTCGTGAGTGCGGACGAGGCCGATCCGTTTGCCTCCATCCAGGCGCATCCCATCGAAAAACAGCACGATTACAACCTCCTGCTGGTGCACACGGAACCCGGCCAGTCCTTTCCTTCTGCACAGCGCTGGCGGGTGCGGCTGGGAGCCAACGGCATCGTGCAGTGCGAGAGCAAGAAGGTGCACTGGCCCGACCCACCGGAACGGCAGACGACACGCTGGCATCGGCGACTAATCGCCCCGTGGCGGCGAAGCTGAGCTATGCCTGCCACCACGCCCGCTTGACCCGAATCAAGGCAAAGGTAAAAAACTGCGCACAGTATGGCCAGACACGAGTGCCCTGGAGTGTTTTGTCATGGCCAAGAAATTCCCGCTGAACCCTGTGCATCCCGAGCGGATCTGCTGGGGATGCGACCGCTATTGCTCAGCAGACGCATTGGGGTGCGGCAATGGCGCTGATCGCACCATGCACCCCATCGAGGTCTGGGGCGAAGACTGGCACGCCTTCGACGCCCTGAGTACGGACAACAGCCAGCCGCAGGCAAGCAAGCCACCGGCCGCCTGAGCGCTGCGCACCCGGGTCATGAGAAGCAGCCCTCGACTACGCTTCGAAATGACCAATCCAGCAGGTGCCTGCCATGGAGTTCAAGGACTATTACGCAACGCTCGGCGTGGAGCCCTCGGCCGATGACAAGGCGATCAAGACCGCCTACCGACGCCTGGCGCGTCAGTACCATCCGGACGTCAACAAGGAGGCCGACGCGGAAGATCGCTTCAAGGAGGTGGTCGAGGCCTATGAGGTGCTGAAGAGCCCGGAGAAACGCGCCGAGTACGATCAGATCCGCCAATACGGCCACGCCGGGCAAACCTTCAACGCACCACCCGGCTGGCAACCCTCGGGCGGGTTTTCTGCACAGCACGAGCAGTTCGAGGGCGACTTCTCCGAGTTTTTCGAATCGATTTTTGGCGCTCAACGGGGCGGCCGCCAGCCGCACCGGGCGGAGCGCCGCGGTCGCGATATCGAGCTTGAGCTGCCGGTGTTCCTGGAAGAAATCCTCGGTGAAACCAGCAAGCCAATCGAGTATCTGCTACCCAGCTACGACGCGCAGGGCCAGCGCCAGCCCGATCAGCGCAAGAGCCTCAACGTGAAGATTCCCCCCGGAATCACCGATGGCGAGCGCATTCGCCTCAAAGGACAGGGCGGCCTGGGCAGCGGCGGCGCGCCGAATGGCGATCTGTACCTGTTCATCCGTCTGGTGCCGCACCCGCTGTTCGACGTAGAGGGCCATGATCTGCTGATCACGGTGCCCCTGGCGCCCTGGGAAGCGGCGCTGGGTGCGCGGGTCGAAGTGCCGACACTGACCGGGCGCATTCACCTGAATATTCCGGCCGACAGCCAGAGCGGTCAGCGCTTGCGCATCAAGGGCAAGGGGTTGCCGAGCAAGCAAGGCACGGGCGATCTGTATGCGGTACTGAAAGTGGTAATGCCACCGCGCAGCACGGAACAGGCGCGTAATTTGTGGACTCAGCTGGGCGACGCCGCAGACTTCGACCCGCGCAGCCGATGGAGTAAATGACCATGGCAACTTCCCTGCTCCTGCAACTGACCCTGGAAGAATGCTGCCAGCGGCTCGAGTTGCCCGAAAACATCCTGATCGAAATCGTCGAATACGGCATCGTTGAACCGGACGGCAAGACCCCCGCCGAATGGCGCTTCGACACGGCTGCGCTAAGCCGCCTGCGCCAGGCCCGCCGTCTGCAACAGGAGCTGGAGCTCGACTGGGCAGCCGTGGCAGTTACGCTGGACCTACTGGGCGAAGTGGAGCGGCTGCGGACCGAGAACGACAGCCTGAAACGCCGTTTGCTGCGCTTTCTGGAACTCTAGCCCGTACCCGTGCGATGCCGTGTGGCGCTACGCTTAAAGCCGCCGCGCACCCGCCAGCTAACCCAGGTCTTAATCGGCAGGACCGACCTGCACACTTGCCCGTGATGATTTGGCACCCTCTTAGCCGGGTCGCGGTACGTCGCCGTCTTACCATCAGGTTCGCTGCACAACGTGAGAAGGGCTCTTCACTTCTCGCCTCCTCGCCCGACGCCTGCATCGAAGGTCTCGAACGAACTGAACGCGCAATCCTTGCGCCTACATATGAGAATCCATATATTCCCCAAGCCATATCTTTAGCCGACTACCAACCTACTGCGGCCCGAGGACAGCATGCAATGACTCCCACCACGGTTTTCAAATGCCTGGCCGATGAAACCCGGGCACGCATGACGTTGCTGATCGCTCGCGAAAGCGAGCTGTGCGTCTGCGAGCTGACCACCGCACTCCAAGAAAGCCAGCCGAAGATTTCGCGCCACCTGGCGCAGCTGCGCAACTGCGGCGTACTGGAAGATCGTCGCCACGGCCAGTGGGTGTATTACCGCTTGCATCCAAACCTGCCGGACTGGGTACACGAGATGATCAACGCCACTCTCGCGGCCAATAAAAACTGGCTCCGGCCGAATACCGAGCGCCTGGAAGGCATGCGTGAGCGCCCCGAGCGTGCCACGGCCTGCAGCTGATTGCCTCCGGCAAAGCGGGCTGACGTGTTGCACAAGAAATCGGCGACAAAACTGTCCAATCGAGTCGATCAACCATTCTGTTTTTGAGGGGACCCCGGAATGACCATCAAAGTAGGCATCAACGGTTTCGGCCGCATCGGACGTCTGGCGCTGCGCGCCGCCTGGGGCTGGCCTGAACTGGAATTCGTGCAGATCAACGACCCGGCCGGCGACGCGGCGACCCACGCGCACCTGCTGAATTTCGATTCGGTGCATGGTCGCTGGCAGCATGAAGCCGGCAGCGAGGGCGACGCTCTGCTCATCGACGGCCAGCGCATCCGGGTGACCGCCAACAAGGCCATCGCCGACACTGACTGGTCGGGCTGCGACCTGGTGATCGAGGCCAGTGGCAAGATGAAAACCGTCGCCGTGCTGCAGGGCTATCTGGACCAGGGCGTCAAGCGCGTAGTGGTCAGCGCGCCGGTCAAGGAAGCGGGCGCACTCAACGTGGTGGTGGGCGTCAACGACTCGCTGTTCGATCCGGCCCAGCACCGCATCGTCACGGCTGCGTCTTGCACGACCAATTGCCTCGCGCCGGTAGTCAAGGTGATCCATGAGAGCCTCGGCATCCGCCACGGCTCGATCACCACCATCCACGACCTGACCAATACCCAGAGCCTCCTCGACCAGCCGCACAAGGATCTGCGCCGCGCCCGTGCTTCGCTGATGAGCCTGATTCCTACCACCACCGGTTCGGCCACGGCGATTGCCGAGATTTTCCCCGAGCTGCGCGGCAAGTTGAACGGTCATGCGGTGCGCGTACCACTGGCCAACGCATCGCTGACCGACTGCGTGTTCGAGGTGGAGCGCGCCACCACGGTCAACGAGGTCAATCAGCTGCTCAAGAGCGCCGCGGACGGCGAGCTGCAAGGCATTCTTGGCTACGAAGAACGCCCCCTGGTATCCATCGATTACCGCACCGATCCGCGCTCGTCGATCATCGACGCGCTGTCCACATTGGTGATCAATGGCACCCAGGTGAAAATCTACGCCTGGTACGACAACGAATGGGCTTATGCCAACCGCACCATGGAGCTTGCAAAACTGGTCGGCGCCGCTGGCTGATCGGCAGGACAGCATCTCCCGGCACCCCAGGTGCAGCGAATCACCCAGACTCCTTGACTCAGGCTCTTCCATGCATGCCCTCGCCCGCCTTTCGCCGGAAATTCGCCAATACCTGCTGGTCACTGGCAACTACTGGGCTTTCACCCTCACCGATGGCGCGTTGCGCATGCTGGTGGTGTTGCATTTCCATGCGCTTGGCTACAGCCCGCTGCAGATCGCGGCACTGTTTCTGTTCTATGAGTTTTTTGGGGTGGTTACCAACCTGATTGGCGGTTGGTTGGGCGCGCGCCTGGGCTTGAATCGCACCATGAACATTGGCCTCGGCCTGCAAGTCGCTGCCCTGTTGATGCTCAGCGTGCCGGATGCCCTGCTCAGCGTGCCCTGGGTCATGGCGGCGCAGGCACTGTCCGGCATCGCCAAGGACCTCAACAAGATGAGCGCCAAAAGCTCGATCAAGCTGCTGGTACCTGGCAACCAACAAGCCCGGCTGTACCAGTGGGTGGCGATCCTTACCGGCTCGAAGAATGCGCTCAAGGGCGTCGGTTTCTTTCTGGGTGGCGCGCTGCTGGCCTTGCTTGGCTTTACGCGGTGCTGGCCATGGCGACTGTGCTGGCGCTGGTCTGGGTGGCCAGTCTGGCGCTGCTTAAAAAGGATCTTGGCAAGGCCAACAGCACGCCCAAGTTCCGTGACCTGCTGTCCAAGAGTCGAGCCATCAACCAGCTGTCCGCCGCGCGCCTGTTCCTGTTCGGTGCGCGGGATGTCTGGTTCGTGGTAGCCCTGCCGGTGTTTCTGACCAGCAGCTTTGGCTGGGATCACTGGCGGGTGGGCGGCTTTCTGGCGCTCTGGGTGATGGGCTACGGCGTCGTTCAGTCGCTTGCCCCCCACGTTACCGGCAAGCGCCGTGGTCAGGTTCCGGATGGCGGTGCCGCGTGTGTCTGGGCACTGCTGCTGGCCGGACTGCCAGCGGCAATCGCCTTGGGCCTGGACAGCGACCTGTCCGTGCAGACGGTGCTGATCGGCGGTCTGCTGCTGTTCGGCGCACTGTTCGCCATCAACTCCTCATTGCACAGCTTTCTGATCGTCAGCTATGCCAGGGAGGATGGTGTGTCGCTGGACGTTGGCTTCTACTACATGTCCAACGCGCTGGGTCGCTTGATCGGCACCCTGCTGTCCGGCTGGGTCTTTCAGGCGTATGGTTTGCAAGCCTGCCTGTGGGTATCCAGCGGCTTCGTGCTACTGGCCGCACTGATCTCCGTCAGCCTGCCCCGCCATGCCGCCGTGCAGGCCTGAACCCTTTTTTTGCTTCGGAGGATCTCATGCCCCGCTCAGACCGCCCGCGCTTTCGCGTCAACGCCGACCGACAATCGGCGAGCCGCCGTGTGCGCTATGTCGAAACCAATCAACCCGATGAGGGCGAATGCACGATCTGCATCCTGGATGAGCTGGCGGAAGCGGCCGAACACGCCGCTGCATCGCCTGGTACTGCTGAGAAGAAATCAGGAGAAGCGTGAGCGCTTCAAAACGCTTGCGGGGTTCAACTGCGCTCCAGCGCCAGCACCAAGTCGTGGAAAGCCTCGCGGTTGGACTCGTTCAAGCCCATGAGAATCCGGTGAGCCTCAAGCACCCGGGCTTTGACTTCGGGCTCGGACACGTCCTGTGACGGCAGGTCTGTGAGGCTCTCCGGTGTCACGGTGGGTTGATCGACGATGTTGAATACCTGATCAAATCCCATGGAGTGCAACAGGCGGGTGATATCCGGCTGATCCGTTACCAAGGTCGGCAGCAGTCCGACTTTTTGCCGTGACAGGATCGACAGCTTGGCCAGCAGGCCCAGCGTGGTGCTGTCGATGCTGTGGGTTTCGATCAGGTCGATGACGATGGAGGTAAAATTCGCCGAGGCAAAGATTTTTTCAATGGTTGCGTCCAGCGCAGAGCAGAGCGTCAGCCGAACTTCGCCGACGAATTTCAGCACGAAGATGCCATTCTGCTCGGCAAATTGGATTTTGCCGTTACTCATGTAAGGTTCCTGCTTAATACCAGCAAGGCGATATCGTCCGGCATGTCACCCAACTGATCCAATCCTAATATCTGACGCAGACCTTCAAGGCCACCGCCGGCCGAGCTGATCAATTCAGGTAACGCCGCTTCTTTTTCTTTGAGTGTCTCACCCGGTAAAAGATCAAGAATACCGTCGGACAGCAGGGTCAGACTGAACGACACGGGCAGCTTCAACTCCAGATTCTCGTACGTTGCGTCTTCGAACAAACCCACTGGCAGTCCGCGCCCTTCCAGGTAGTCAGCCCGCCCCTCCGTGAAGAGCACAGGCAGTGGCAGATGCCCGCCAATGCTGTACGTCAACCGGTCGGTCACCAGGTCGATCACCCCGCCGAGCATGGTCACGTGTTTGCCCAGCTTGAGGTTGATCAAGCCGCGATTGATATGCCCCAGCACATCCGAGGGTTTGAACTCCGGCAACACCCCACCGCGGCGTGACTCATACAGCAACCGGGTGGTCATGAACTTGAGCAGCACGGTCACAAACGCCGATGACGCTCCATGGCCGGAAACGTCCGCCAGGTAAAACGCGATGCGGCGATCGTCGAGGCGAAAGTAGTCGACGAAGTCGCCGGACAGGTACAGCGACGGAATAATCTGGTGAGCAAAATTCAGCCCGTCGGCAAGCCAGGGAGTTTCCGGCAGCATGTTCATCTGCACCTGACGGCCGGCGTTCTGATCTTCCTGAAGCAGGTGAAGACTGGCCTGCAGTTCGCGATTGGTAGCCTCCAGTGTTTCACGGTAACGGCGGTTTTCCAGGCGCAGGCGAGCGCGATCCAGCGCCCGGCGTACCGAGTGCTCGAGCACAGCGAGGTCTTCAAGGGGCTTGATCAGGTAATCAGCTGCGCCCAAACGCAGGGCTTCCACTACGTCGCCCATGACGCCGGCGCCGGACACCACGATGACTGGTGCTGGGTTTTCCAGCTCGCCGATGCGGCGAATCAGCTCCAGTCCGTCCACTTGCGGCATGCGCAAATCGCAGATGACCAGGTCCGGTTGCTCCCGCTCGAATATTTCCAGGCCCTGAACGCCATTGCTCGCTTGCTCGACGGCAAAGCCGCTGTCTTCAAGATAGGCTGCCAGGCTGGTGCGCACAGCTTCGTCGTCGTCAATGATCAGCAGTGTGGCGCTGGGATTATGCATGGGATTTCCAGGCAAACGACGCCGGGTGCAGTGGACGTGGTAACCGGCCATCGGCACGGCGGGATGTAGGGACTTTCTTCACGGCGCAGACGGTACTCCCATCCGCTGAGCGATTCAAGCTGTGGGCCCGGGGCCCATGACCTACTGAGACGAGTCTTGCTCCCAGGGTGGCGAGACGGCTTCAGAAATCGTCTTCGACCAAGCCATCCTTTACTTTGAATTCGCGATTTTGCAGATAGATGTTGCGAATGAATACGTATTTGTCTCCTTGGATCAGCTTTTCCGCTGATAGCAGACTAGCTCGCGTGTCGAGGGCATCCACACCCAACGTGGTATTGCGGGTCGGCACATGATCCATATAGGGATAGACGTTCAAGTACGCATCCGGCACGCGGGAAAAGGCGTCGCGCACGGTGCTTGGGCCAAGGAAGGGCAAGACCAGATAAGGACCGCTATCGAGTCCCCAGGCGCCCAGCGTCTGGCCAAAGTCTTCGTCGTTGCGGGGCAGGCCCATCTTGCTGGCGACGTCAAAAAACCCCAGCAGCCCGAAGGTCGAGTTGAACAAGATGCGGCTGGTATCGATGCCCGCATCGCGGAATTTGCCCTGCAGCAGATTGTTGGTCAGGGTGCGCACATCGCCCACATTACTGAAGACGTTGTGGATGCCATCTTCCAGAAACTGGGGAGTGACGGCTCGGTAGCCTTCGGCCAGTGGCTTGAGCGCATAGGTGTCTACCTTGTCGTTGAAGGCAAACATCGTGCGGTTGAAGCCCTCCCACGGGTCTTCATCGGTGGCTGCCAAGACGCTGACAGGCACCAGCACCAGACTCAGCATGAATCCCACGCGACCTGCCCATCCTCGCCCCCAGTTGCCCGCAACCATTGCAGCACCTCATTGTTAGACGTAGTGTGGCGACCCGCCCTGGACAAAGCCTCTGGGCTCAATCTGCCGCAATAAAAAAGACGCCGCGCAGTATACGGGCCAGCCTTACCAAGAGACAGACTTGAACATGCTTAGACAACCTGCATCCACCTTGTTGCATAGCGCTCGTATCCCCGTGCGCTGGGGCGACATGGACAGTTACGGCCACGTCAACAACACCTGCTACATCCAGTATCTGGAAGAGGCGCGCATCGCCTGGTTCGCCCAGATAGGCCTCGACATCGACCGAGGCAGCCAAGGTCCGGTCGTGTTGCAAGTTCAGCACACATACTTGAAGCCGGTGGTTCATCCGGCCACCGTGGTGATCGAACTCTATGCGGGCCAACTGGGCCGCAGCAGCGCCGTTCTCGAGCATCGACTGACAACCCTGGAAGATCCGAGCGCCGTGTATGGGGAAGGCTTTTGCAGGCTGGTCTGGATCGACCATGCCGAAAACCGCGCCGTTCCTCTGCCTGAGCGGCTGCGTGCCTTGATGAATCCCTCGGCCTGAATGCAACGTTTCCGGCACCGTATCGAGCAAACCCCGGCATCCTGCCTTATCTTTACAGGCAACGTGACGGCAAGGTCGTCACGGGCTGAGCCTTTGCTATTGGACCGGGAGTATCTTCATGCCTGCACAAGACCTACGGCTGCAACTGGAAGAACTGCGCAATCAACTGGAGCAGCAACCGCCGCTCAGCGACGAAGAACGCACGTCGATACTGACCGTCATTGCCCAGATCGAAGCCCAGCTCGTCAACCAAACCCCTCCCGCCTCTGGCGAAACCCTGGTCGATGGCGTCAACCTGGCCGTGGAGCGCTTTGAGGTCAGCCACCCAACCCTGGCCGGCACGCTACGCAACATCATGCAGAGCCTGGTAAGCATGGGGATCTGAACGGCTGCGGGTAGAAATCGACGTCGCATCGCATCAGCGTGTGGAAGACGGCGCGCTGCGCTTACTGGCGAGCCAAGCGTCGATTCTCCGGCTGGATTGTCATGCTGCTGCGGTAGGGATTGATATCCAGTCCGCCGCGACGCACATAGCGCGCATAGACCGTCAGACGCTGCGGCTGCAGCAGACGCTGCAAGTCCATATAAATGCGCTCCACGCAATGCTCATGAAAATCCTGATGCTGGCGGAAGCTGACCAGGTAAGCGAGGAAGCTGGCGTGACCCAGCGCCGGGCCGCGATAGTCCACCACCACGCTGCCCCAGTCCGGCTGGCCAGTTACAGGACAGTTGGATTTGAGCAGATGGCTGTGCAGGGTCTCCTCCACTACTCCCGCACTTTCACAGCGCAGTAGCTCAGGGCGAGGCAGCGCATAGTCGCTGACGGCAATATCCAACTCATCGATGCACACGCCCGGCAGGCTGGCGCAGCCCTCAGCTGTGACCTCATCCAGGCGACGCACGCGCACCGTTACCGGCGCGCCCGCCATGGCAGACAAGTCTTTTTCAAGCGTTTCCTGTACCGCTTCGGCGTTAGCAAACTGCGTTTGATTCAACGAGTTGAGGTACAGCTTGAAGGATTTGGATTCGATGATGTTTGGCGAATTTGATGGAATCGAGAACTCGCCAATCGCCACCACCGGCTTGCCGCGCAGCGTCAACCAGGACAGCTCGTAGCAGGTCCACAAGTCGACGCCCTGAAACGGCAAAGTGCTGGCTGTCAGGCCCAACTCGCTCCACTTCGCTGCGCGCGGAATGGGAAACAGCAACTGCGGGCTGTACTGATCTACGTAGTCGCTGGACTTGCCCAAGGGCGAGTGTTCGGCGGGATGCATGGCAGAAACCTGTCAAAAGAAAAACGGCGGACAGTATAAGGCAAGGCTCGCAGCCACTGCGCCACCACCTGACGACCTTGCTGCCCCAGGCCGCTACGGCTTTTCAGGGCATGATTTCCATTTGCCCGATCATACCCGCCTGATAATGCCCGTGGATGTTGCAGGCGAATTGCAGCCAGTCCGGCTGGTAAAAGGTCCAGGTCAGTTCACCCACCTGCCCCGGCTCGACCACCAGGGTATTGGGCCCGGCATGGGCCAGATGGGCGTGGGTGCCATGCCCATGATCGCGCAAGGTTTCTTCAGCCTGCATGCGCAGCATTGCTTCGCGATGCTCCCGATGCATCGCGGTGTAGCCGAGGCTGAACTCGTGAGGAAAATTGCCCACATTCTTGAGCACGAAACGCACGGTTTCGCCTGCCTTGATCTGCACAAAGGCCGGCTTGAAGTACATCTCGCCCATCTCGATTTCGACGGTACGGGTTGCGGACTCGGGGTTGGCCGGCTTGCCGAAGACAAAACCTTCGGCAAGCGCTACCGGACTGCCAAGCAATATCGAGATGGACAGCAGGAATCGCAGCAACATGATTCATCACTCCTGAAGTAGAGAGGACAAGCCAGGCAACGCCCGGCTGTCCCCCTCAGGAGCCAGCCGATTACTGGCGCATTCCGCGCCCACTGATCAGCAGATGGACACAGAACAGGTATAGCAGCGCAGCGGCCACCAGCATGAAGCCAATGGCGGTGCCGATATGGATGTCGGACACGCCAAGAATGCCGTAGCGGAAGGCATTGACCATGTGCAGGATCGGATTGGCCAGCGACACCGTCTGCCAGAACGGCGACAACAGGTGAATGGAGTAGAAGACCCCGCCCAGGTACGTCAGCGGCGTCAGCACGAAGGTGGGAACGATGGAAATATCGTCGAAACTGCGCGCATACACGGCGTTGATGAATCCACCAAACGCGAAGATGGTCGCTGCCAGCAGGATCACCAGCATGGTGATGCCCAGGTTATGCACCTGCAGATCGGTGAAGAACAGTGACAACAAGGTGACAATGAAGGCCACGCCCAGGCCGCGCAGCACACCGCCGGCGATATAGCCGATGAGAATCACGTGGGGCGACATCGGCGCGACCATCAGCTCTTCGATGTTGCGCTGGAACTTGCTGCCGAAGAAGCTCGACACCACGTTGCTGTACGCGTTGGTGATCACCGACATCATGATCAGGCCCGGCACGATGTAATCCATGTAGGCGAAGCCGTCCATCTCGCCGATGCGCTGGCCGATCAGGTTACCGAAGATCACGAAGTACAGAACCATGGTGATTGCCGGCGGCAGCAGGGTTTGCGGCCAGATGCGCAGGAAGCGCCGCACTTCGCGATAGACAATGGTTTGCAGGGCAATCAGATTAGGACGCAACTCACTCATTTCGCCACCTTGGCCAGGTTCTGTTCCACCAGGGAGACAAACAGTTCTTCCAGGCGATTACTCTTGTTGCGCAGGCTGAGCACTTCGATGCCCTGCTCCTTCAACTGCAGGAACAGCCCGGTGATGCCCTGGGTCTTGTCCACCTGCACTTCCAGGGTGCGGCCGTCCACCAGGCTTGCCGGGTAGCCATCAAGCTCCGGCGGCAGCAGCTGGGATTCTTTCAGATCAAGTAAAAAGGTTTCCACGTGCAGCTTCTGCAGCAAGGCGCGCATGCTGGTGTTCTCGACGATGCGCCCGTGATCGATGATCGCGATGTTGCGACACAGCTGCTCGGCTTCTTCCAGGTAGTGAGTGGTGAGGATGATGGTCACACCTTGGCGATTAAGCTCGGTGAGGAAGGTCCACATCGAACGGCGCAACTCGATGTCCACCCCGGCGGTCGGCTCATCGAGAATCAGCAGACGCGGCTCGTGCATCAGCGCACGGGCGATCATCAGGCGCCGCTTCATCCCACCGGAGAGCATGCGCGACGGCACGTCACGCTTGTCCCACAGGCCGAGTTGCTTGAGGTAGCGCTCGGCACGCTCCTTGGCTACCCGCAGCGGAATGCCGTAGTAACCGGCCTGAGTGGTGAGGATATCGAAGGCCTTTTCAAACTGGTTGAAGTTGAACTCCTGGGGCACCACCCCCAGGCAGCGCTTGAGCCCGGAGGGATCGGCGTCCAGGTCATGGCCGAACACATTCACCGTGCCGCCAGACTTGGTTACCAGAGTGGAAAGAATGCCAATGGTGGTCGACTTGCCGGCGCCGTTGGGGCCGAGCAAGGCGAAGAAGTCACCTTCGGCGACATCCAGATCGATGCCATGCAGCGCCTGGAAGCCATTATCGTAAATTTTGGTCAGCTGCCGGATGGACAGGGCGGAACTCATGTTGAATGCACGCAAACAGAAAGGGAACCAGCTAGATAAGGGCTAGAGCAACCAATTGCAACCTTGGGACCCATTCCCGTTTCGCTGCGAACCACAACGAAGTGGAACAGAACCCTGGAGCAGCGGCAGACGAACTACGCTGATCGACACGGGTCCCTTGGGAGAACCCTACGCCGGCAAACGCCCGAGCAACCGTCACCTCATTCGCGCTCTTCAGGGAGGAAACCCATGCTTGCTATCTGGCTGATCGTTCTAGTGGTGGGCATTCTCATCCTTGCCCATCTGCGTATACCGGTACTGACCAGCCTGGCAATCGTTGCGGTGTACCTCATTGCCATGGCCCTCACCGAAGTCGCCCCCGGCCTGTTGATGCTGGTGCTTGCACTGCTCTGGCTGGCGGTGGCCGTGCCGCTGCTGATGCCTGATTTTCGTCGGCGCCATATCACCGGCCCTGTCTTTGCGTGGTTTCGCAAGACCTTGCCCCCTTTGTCGCAGACCGAACGCGAAGCCATCGAAGCCGGAACCGTCTGGTGGGATGGCGAACTGTTCAGTGGCCGCCCGAACTGGAATCAATTACTGACCTACCCCAAGGCCCAACTGAGCGCCGAGGAACAGGCGTTCCTTGATGGGCCCACCGAAACGCTGTGTTCGATGGTCAGCGATTGGGACATCGGCCAGCGTATGGACCTGCCTGAAGCCGCCTGGGCCTTTATCAAGCAGGAAGGCTTCTTCGCCCTGATCATTCCCCGTGAATACGGCGGCAAAGGTTTCTCCGCCTATGCCCACTCCCAGATTGTGATGAAACTGGCCACCCGCAGCGCCGACCTGGCGTCTACCGTGATGGTGCCCAACTCCCTGGGCCCCGCCGAGCTGCTGGTGCGCTACGGCACCGAGGAACAACGCAACCGTTACCTGCCCCGGCTGGCGACTGGGGACGAAGTCCCCTGCTTCGCCCTGACCGGACCCCTGGCCGGCTCCGACGCCGGCGCCATGCCCGACAGTGGCATCATCTGCAGAGGTACCTGGCAAGGCGAGGAAGTGCTGGGCCTGCGCCTGAACTGGGAGAAGCGCTATATCACCCTCGGCCCGGTAGCCACCCTCCTCGGCGTAGCCTTCAAAGCCTACGACCCGGATCATTTATTAGGAGACGAGGACGAACTGGGCATCACCCTCGCGCTGATTCCCACAGATACCCCTGGCGTGACCATTGGCCGGCGCCACTTGCCGCTGGGCGCAGCATTCATGAACGGCCCCAATTCGGGCACGAATGTGTTCGTGCCGCTGGACGCCATCATTGGCGGTCAGGCCATGCTCGGCAAAGGCTGGATGATGCTGATGAACTGCCTGTCCGTGGGCCGCTCGATTTCCCTCCCCGGCGTGGGCACCAGCGCGGCCAAGTCCTGCGCGTACGTCAGCGGCCGTTACGCGCACATTCGCGAACAATTCAACGTGCCACTGGCCGCCTTCGAGGGTATTCAGGCGCCCCTGGCACGCATCGCCGGCAATGCCTGGCTGATGGACGCCGCGCGAATACTCACCGCCCACGCGGTGGACCTCGGCGAAAAGCCCTCGGTGCTCTCCGCCATTCTCAAATATCACCTCACTGAGCGCGGGCGCGAATGCATTGCCCATGCCATGGATATTCATGGCGGCAAGGGCATCATCATGGGCCCCAACAACTACTTGGCCCGCGCTTGGCAAGGCACACCGATATTCATCACCGTGGAAGGCGCCAATATCCTTACGCGCAACCTGATGGTCTTCGGGCAGGGGGCGATCCGCTGCCATCCCTACGTGCTCCAGGAGATGCAACTGGCCGATGCGGACGATCCGGATGCCGCACTGGATCAGTTCGATCCGCTGTTGCTGCAACATGTCGGTTTCGCTGTCAGCAACGCCGCCAGCAGCCTGCTGCTCGGCGTGACCGGGGGCCTGTTGAGCCAGGCACCGGGGCACGGCATCAGTCGTCATTATTTCCGCAAGCTGAATCGGCTGTCTGCGGCGTTCGCCCTGGTCGCCGACGTCTCGATGCTCTTGCTCGGTGGTGAGCTCAAGCGCCGCGAACGCCTCAGTGCGCGCTTGGGCGACGTGCTCAGCTACTTGTATCTCGGCTCAGCGGCGCTCAAGCGCTACCACGACCTGGGGCATCCTGCAGAGCAGGAAATACTGCTGCGCTGGTCGCTGGAGGAGTGCCTGGAAAAAGCCGAAGCCGCGATGGAAGCCTTGTTGGGCAACTTTCCTAATCGCCCAGTGGCCTGGCTGCTCCGACTGCTGGCCTTCCCCCTTGGCCGTCGCCATTTCGGCCCCCAGGATGCTCTGGATGCCGACGTCGCTGCCGTGCTCGGTAGGCCGCTAGACGACCCCGCCCTCGCCCGCCTGCTCGACGGCTGCTATCGACCGCAAGACCCTGAAGACCCCGTTGGCGCCTTAGAGCATGCTTTCCAACTGCTGGCGGCCAGCGACTCCAGCGCAAAGAAAGCGCAACGCGCACTTAAGGAAAACCGCCTGCGCCCCGCTGCTGGCGAAGACATGTTGGATGCCGCACAGGCCGCCGGCATCCTCAGTACAGAAGAGCTCGAGGGGCTACGCATGGCCGAGACCGCCCGGCGCCGAGTGATCGATGTAGATGACTTCAGTCAGGAGGAATTGCAGCCGGCACCTGGCAAGGTGCGCTGACGGCGTTACCCAGCCAGCGCCCCAGCGACTATAATCGCGCGTCCTTTTTTTGACTTTCAGGTATCCCATGGCCAGCCCACATCTCGACCATCATCTCCAACTGCTTGCCCATCTGCGCAGCATTCTGGTCGCTCTTGGCGAAGCCGAGCAGATCCCTGATGAAAGCCATGCGCTGTTTCTCGAGCGCTTCGATGAGCTGATCAGCGGCCTGCAAGATGCCTCCGCCCCGCTTTATCTAGGCCAGGATCTGATCAGCCAGGTCTTCCATCGCTACCCGCAGATCAGTCACTTGGTCCCGCGGGATCTGCTGTGGTTCTTCGGCGGCGACTGCCTGCACTTCATGCCTGAAGAGGAAATTGCCCTGTTTCAGGAACTCGACGAGCGCCGCTACGCCGCCGAAGCGCAAGGTTTGCCTTTCGACTGGAATCAGGAGAAGCAGTTGCTGGCACTACCAGGCGACAGTTCGAAGCACTGAGTTCCGTACTGCAGGCAGCCGAACTCCGGTAATGGAAAAACCGCTTTCTAGTGCAGTCTTCGCGGCCTCCATGCCGACCGCGTAGCCACGCAAACACCCCGCCGACGGTGTTTTATTGGATGCCCCTATCGGCTTCGGCCAATGCGCGCTCAGGCGCCTGCGCACCGGTCACCGCCATAGGCTGCCCCCAGCCGCCCAGCGCCTTGTAGACCCCCACCACATCGATGTTGGTCGCCGCTTCGGCCACCGCCAGTGCATCGTCGGCGGCCAGCAGGTTGCGCTGGGCATCCAGCAGCGCCAGGAAATCCTCCGCACCATCCTGATAACGCGCCTGAGCCAGTATTTCGGCACGCCGCGCGGCCATCGCCTGCTCAGCTATCAACAGCAAACGCTGCTGTTGCCGGGCATAGCGGACCATGGCGTTCTCGGTTTCTTCCAGCGCGAGCAACACGGTCTTTTCGTATTCGGCCGCCACGCCATCCGCCTCCGCCTCGGTGGCACGCAGCCGCGCCCGGACACTGCCCAGATCAAACGCCGCCCAGCTCATGGTCGGCGTCAACGACCAGGCCTTGTTGCCGCCGCCGAGCAGCCCCGTTCCGTCCAGCGACAGGAAGCCGATGAAGCCATTGAGGCTGATGCGCGGAAACAGGTCGGCAGTGGCCACGCCCACGTTGGCCGTTGCCACAGCCAGCCGGCGTTCGGCAGCGCGCACGTCCGGTCGCATGCGCAGCAGGTTGCTGGGGTCGCCCAGCGGCAGCGCCCGGATGTAGGGCGGGACGTCTCGGGGTTGCAACAGCGCATCCAGCGCGCCAGGCCGCTGCCCCAGCAGCACCGCCAGGCGGTGCTTGGTCTGCACTTCGCTGGCTTCTAATAGCGGGATATCAGCCTCGATCGCCTTCATCCGCGCACGGCTGCTCTGCACATCCAGCTCGCTGCCGGCGCCCAGTACCCAGCGCTCCTCCGTCAGGCGCTGGGTCTGCTGCAGGTTCTCCAGCGTCTCACGCGCCAGCGCGATGCGCTTCTGGGTGCCCCGCAGCTGGAAATAGGTGCCCGCCACTTCCGCGGCGACGATCACCTGGGCATCCGCATGGTTTTCCCATTCGGCATCCAGGGCGGCACGGGCGGCCTCGGTGGCGCGGCGTTGCCGGCCGAACAGGTCCAGCTCCCAGGCGGCATCCAGCCCGAGTAATGCGCTTTCGGTGGTCACCCGCTGACCGCCGGCCAACACCTCGGGCTGCCGGCGCCGGTCGTAGCTGCCGATTGCGGCCACGTGGGGAAACTGGTCCAGGCGCTGCTCGGTAAACAGCGCCCGCGCGGCGCGAACGCGGGTCATGGCAATGTACAGGTCCAGGTTGTCCGCCAGCGCCCGCTCTACCAGTTGCTCCAGGGTCGGATCGTCGAACGCCGACCACCAGTCGATCACTGGCGAGGCGCTGCTGAATGCGGGATCGGCTGCTGCCTGCAGTGTCACCGGTTCGGGTGCCGGCGGCTGATAATCCGGCCCCACGGTCATGCAGCCCACCAGCAGTGAGAGGGCCATGGCTCCCATGCCGGGCCGGAGAAAATGCCCGGAGAGGGGAAAGCCGACGCCCTGCTTCAGGTTCTGATTACTGCTCATAAGAGGCCTCGTTGTAAGGAGAAGCGGCAGATGCCTGGGGATCACGGCCGTTGCGGCTGACCAGCATGCGCAAGGCCACGTAGAACACCGGGGTGAGGAACAGCCCGAACAGGGTCACCCCGAGCATGCCGGCGAACACCGTAATGCCGGTGACTGAACGCACTTCGGCCCCGGCGCCCGAGGACAACACCAGCGGCACCGTGCCGGCGATAAAGGCAATGGAGGTCATCACGATCGGGCGCAGACGCAGGCGGCAGGCTTCCCGGGCGGCCTCCACAATGCCCTTGCCCGCCAGTTCCAGTTCACGAGCGAACTCCACGATCAGAATGGCGTTCTTGCAGGCCAGCCCCATGAGTACCACCAGCCCCACCTGCACGAAGACGTTATTGTCGCCGCCGCTCAGCCAGACACCGAACAGGGCCGACAACAGCGTCATCGGCACGATCAGGATCACCGCCAGCGGCAGCGTCCAGCTTTCATACAGCGCGGCCAGCACCAGGAACACCAGCAGGATCGCTACCGGGAACACCAGCAGGGCCGCCTTGCCCTGGGTCGCCTGCTGATAGCTCAGGTCGGTCCATTCGATGGTCATGCCCGTCGGCAGCACCCGCCCGGCGATCTCGGTCAGCGCCGCCATGGCCTGCGCCGAGGACAGCACCCGGGAGTCGGCTTCGCCGGCGAGGTCAGCGGCCGGATAGCCGTTGAAGCGCAGCACCGGGTCAGGCCCATAGGACGGCTTGAGGGTGACCATGGAACCCACCGGCACCATCTCGCCCCGGTCGTTGCGGGTGTGCAGCTTGCCGATGTCTTCCGCATTGGCGCGGAACGGCGCATCGGCCTGGACGATCACCTGCCAGGTACGACCGAACTGGTTGAAGTCGTTCACGTAGGTGGAGCCCAGGTAGGTCTGCAGGGTGTCGAACAGCTCGGTCAGCTGCACGCCCTGCGCCTTGGCCTTGACCCGGTCCACCTCCGCGTCCAGCTGCGGCACGTTGGCCTGGTAGCTGGTGATCGGGAAGGCCATGCCCGGCGTTTGCGCCACCGCGCCCTGCATGGCCTGCACGGCTTCCTGCAGCGCACCGTAGCCGAGGTTGGCCCGGTCCTCGATGAACAGCTGGTAACCGTTGCCGTTACCCAGGCCGAGGATTGGCGGCGGCATCAGCGAAAAGGCAAAGCCTTCCTGCAGCCCGGCGATCTTCTGGTTGATCTCGGCATTGATTTGCGCGGCCGTGCGCCCGCCCCGCTCGCTGAACGGCTTGAGCGCGATGAAGGACACGCCGGTGTTGGGCGTGTTGGTGAACTGCAGGGCGTTCAGGCCGGGGAATGAGATGGCGTCGGCCACGCCCTCGGTTTCCTGGGCGAGCCGCACCACTTCAGCCAGCAGGGCATCGGTACGGTCCAGCGACGAGCCCTCCGGCAGCTTCACGCCGGCGATCAGATAGAGCTTGTCCTGGGTCGGAATAAACCCCGGCGGCACAGCCTGGAACATCACACCGGTGCCCAGCAGTAGCAGCGCGTAGACGGCAAACACCGCACCGCGACGGCCGAGCAGGCGCGACACGTGGCGCTCGTAGCGGTCGGAACGGGTCTTGAAGAAGCGGTTGAAGCGCCGGAACAGCCAGCCGAACAGGCGGTCGATCAGCCGAGTCGCGGTGTCCCTGGGCGCGCCATGGGCCTTGAGCAGGCGAGCGGCCAGCGCCGGCGACAGGGTCAGCGAGTTGATCGCCGAAATCACAGTGGAAATGGCGATGGTCACCGCGAACTGCTTATAGAACTGGCCGGTAACCCCGGACAGGAACGCCATCGGCACGAACACCGCGCACAGCACCAGGGCGATAGCGACGATAGGGCCGGAGACTTCCTTCATGGCCTGGTGCGCTGCAGCTGCGGGCGAAAGCCCCTCCTCGATGTTGCGCTCGACATTCTCCACCACCACGATGGCATCATCCACCACGATGCCGATGGCCAGTACCAGGCCGAACAGGCTCAGGGTGTTGATGGAGAAGCCCAGCAGGTACAGCGCGGCAAAGGTGCCGACCACTGAAACCGGCACAGCGATCAGCGGAATGATCGACGCGCGCCAGGTCTGCAGGAACAGGATTACCACCAGCACCACCAGCACGGTCGCTTCGAGCAGTGTCATGACCACGGCCTTGATTGAATCGCGCACGAACAGGGTAGTGTCGTAGACCGATTCGTAGGTCACGTCGGCCGGAAAGCGCTGCTTGGCTTCCTCCAGGCTGGCGATCACCGCATCGCGGATTTCCAGCGCGTTGGCGCCGGGCGCCTGGAAAATGCCGATGCCCACGGCATTCTTGCCATTGAGCTGGGAGCGCAGGGTGTAGTCGCCGGCGCCGAGTTCAAGACGCGCAACATCCACCAGGCGCACCCGTTCGCCATCGGCACCGGTCTTGAGGACGATCTCGCCGAACTGCTCCGGGGTGTTCAGGCGGCCCTGGGCGTTGATCAGGGTAAGGAAGCGGCTGTCCGGCATGGGCTCGGCACCCAGCTGCCCGGCCGACACCTGTACGCTCTGCTCGCGCATGGCGCGCACCACGTCGCCGGCGGTCAGCCCACGCGAGGCGAGGCGGTCCGGGTCCAACCAGGCGCGCATGGCGTAATCGCCGCCGCCGAAGATCTGCGCCTCGCCCACGCCGGGAATGCGCCCCAGCGCATCCTTGATGTGCAGGCGCGCGTAGTTGCGCAGGTACAGGGTGTCGTAGGTGCCGTTAGGCGAGGTCAGGTGCACCACCATCAGGAAGGTGGGCGACTGCTTGGCGGTGGTTACCCCCTGCCGGCGCACGTCTTCCGGCAGACGCGCCAGGGCCTGGGCGACGCGGTTCTGCACCTTCACGGCGGCGTCGTCCGGGTCGGTACCCGGGCGGAAAGTGATCGTCATCTGCAGCACGCCATCGGAGCCGGCCACCGACTTGAGGTACATCATGCCCTCGACGCCGTTGATGGCTTCCTCCAGCGGCGTGGCCACGGTTTCGGCGATCACCTTGGGGTTGGCGCCCGGATACACGGTACGCACCATGACCGAAGGGGGCACCACCTCCGGGTACTCACTGATGGGCAGGAACGGCAGCGTGACCAGGCCGGCGGCGAAAATCATGATCGACAGCACTGCGGCGAAAATCGGCCTATCGATGAAGAAACGGGAAAAGTCCATGAGCGTGTCCCTTGGATTGCCTACGTCGGCATGCAACCACCCCGCCCTCGCCCACATGGGCAATGACAACAGGGCCGGTGCACACCGGCATCAGGCGTGAAAGACGGCCAGCCCTAGCGGCTGGCGGTGGACAGCGATTGCATGGTCACGCCGGTGACCTCCACGGGCATGCCCGGCATGAACACCTTCTGCACGCCGTTGACGATGACTCGGTCGCCCGGCGCGAGGCCTTCCTCGACCACCCGCAGGCCCTCGGCGCTACGGCCCAGGCTGACATCGCGCCGCTGGGCGGTGCCGTCTCCGGCCACCACATAGACGTACTTGCGGTCCTGATCCGTCAGTACGGCGCGGTCATCGATCAGCATCGCCTCGTAGCGGCCGCTGCCAAGCAGGCTCACCCGGGCGAACAGCCCCGGCGTGAAGCGGCGGTCGCGGTTGTCCAGCACCGCGCGCATGGCAATGGTGCCGGTGCTGCGCGAGACCTGACTCTCCTGGAAGTCCACCCAGCCCTCATGGGGGTAGCCCTCCTCGCCGCTTAGCCCTATCCGCACCGGCAAACGCTGCTCCCGCGCGCTGGGCCGTTCGCCGGTGCGTGCCATCTGCGCATAACGCAGGAAGGTGGCTTCGTCGGCCTCGAAGTACACATGCATGGTGTCGAGGGAAATCAGCGTGGTCAGTACGCTGGCCGCATCTCCCGCGGTGACCAGGTTGCCGGCGGTGACCAGAGCGCGACCGGCACGCCCGTCGATAGGCGCCCGTACCTGGGTGAATTCCAGGTTCAACTGCGCGCCGTCCAGTGCCGCCTGGGCGGCCTGCACCTGGGCTTGTGCCTGTTCGGCGGCGGCGCGACGCTGCTCGACGATCTCCGTGGCAATGGCCTGCTTGGCCGCCAGCCGCCGCGCGCGCGCTGCATCGTTGCGGGCCAGCTCAGCCTGGCTGCGGGCGCGAGCCAGCTCGGCCTTGGCCCGGTCCAACTCGGCCTGGTAGCTGCGCGCATCGATGGTGAACAGCACATCACCCTTGCGCACTTCCTGACCTTCCACGTAGTTGACCTGCTCGATGTAGCCCGACACCCGCGGGCGCAGCTCCACCCGCTCCACTGCCTCGATGCGGCCATTGAACGCGTCCCAGTGACTGACCGTCTTGACCAACACAGGGGCTGCACTGACCTGGGGCGCAGGGGGCATGCCTGCCTCCTGCGCATGGCCGCCTTCGCAGCCGGCCAGTCCCGCCAGCAGCAACACAGAGAGCGCAATGACGGCCAAATGCCGATCCGGGTTGTAGATGGGGTTACCTTTCATATCCGTCGTCCAGATGTCGTATGGTCTGAAACCCTGAAACGCATGCCGGCTTCGCCCTCGCGACGCCGTGTGGGTGATGTGATCAGTTCTTGATCGGGACGAGGCCAATACTGTCCCGCTCATAAGAATCATTTTTCCATGGGTGGGACAACGGCTTGGTGGATTGGCCACCCTGAGCAACTACAACCGTAGCGCGCCCTTTCCTCCAAAGCCCCTGCAACGCCCGTAAACTCAAGGACTGGGCATTAGTCCCATGCGTTATTCGCCTTGAGTGGAAAACCGCCGTTGATCACATCACTCCGTCGTTCAGGCTCTGGATGCAAAGGTACGTGGCAATACCCGACTTGATTAGTCTGGATTAAAGGGAATAATCGTCCCACCACCGAAACAATCCCATCAGGCGGGAGCACCTCCATGAATTCTGATCTCAACGACACCCTGATCTTCGTGAAAGTGGTCGAGCAAGGCAGTTTCACTGCCGCCGCCCGTCTGCTGGGCCAGCCGAAAACCACTGTGAGCCGCAAGGTTCAGGAATTGGAAAGCCGGCTCGGTGCGCGCCTTCTGCACCGTACAACGCGGAGCCTGGGCCTGACCGAAGCGGGTACGGTGTACTACGAGCATTGCAAGCGCATCGCCGTCAATCTGGAACAGGCGGAAAGCGCCGTAAGCCAATTGCAGTCAGGGCCTCGCGGCTGGCTGCGGTTCACCGCCCCCTACGTCGTAGGCACCGCGTGGATTTCGCCTTTGCTGAGCCAATTCCAGAGCCAGTACCCCGAGATACGAGTGGACATGCACTTGAGCAATGAAAAAATGGATCTCATCTCAGGCGAGTTCGATATGGCATTGCGCCTGGGACCATTGCCTGATTCGAATCTGGTTGCCCGCAAGCTGGGCACGCTTCGCACCCAGGTATTCGCCAGCCCCGAATACATCAAACGCTACGGCGAACCACAGCACCCGGATGAATTGCAGTTCCACCGCACGCTGGCAATGAGCAAGCACCGACTGGGACAAAACAACCGTTTTGCGTGGCAACTAGGGCCCGAAGGTGGCCCACTGCAAGACTTCACTATCAATCCACAGATGGTGTCCAACGATACGTGTCCACTCCATCCGGTGATGGTGGCAGGAGAAGCGCTAATGCTCAGCAGCGATGTGATGGCCAAGCCCTTCGTCGAATCAGGAGTTTTGCAGCGTGTTCTGGCCGGCTGGACCGGGCCGGAATATGAGTTCAACGCAGTATTCGCTGGCGGCCGTCTGGTCTCGCCGAAAGTGCGCGCATTCATCGATTTCTTGGTCGACAAGCTCAACTTGGATGTTAATTACATGCTGACGCAATGTCCCAACGCCAAGCTGGCGACCCCAGAACAGCAACAACCCGGCCAGCAAATGCTGAAAGTAATCGAAACCCGTACCCCTGAGGCCCAGACAGCCTAACGGCCGAGCAGTCCGGCGCCCGGCTATGCCTTGAACAGCCTGGCGTGGATATCCAGACACTTGCAGTGCGGAGCTCAAAGAACCGACTGCTAGGGCGCGCCGGAGCGGCCATTTTTTAGCAGAAACGAAAAAAGCGACCTTTCGGTCGCTTCTTCGTATATTTGGAGCGGGAAACGAGACTCGAACTCGCGACCCCGACCTTGGCAAGGTCGTGCTCTACCAACTGAGCTATTCCCGCATGTAACCCGTTTAGGGCCTTGACGCCAGCCTTTCGGCTTCCAAAAGTGCCGACATGCAACGGCACCTTCGAGAATTTGGAGCGGGAAACGAGACTCGAACTCGCGACCCCGACCTTGGCAAGGTCGTGCTCTACCAACTGAGCTATTCCCGCAT
>JADGMW010000088.1_pt1 | contig 84808 bp, 74 predicted proteins | sample 8641801 | NCBI WGS metagenome assembly JADGMW01 (sample SAMN16272018, study PRJNA661076) | feces metagenome | isolation source: fecal sample from diarrhoea affected cattle A | host: Bos taurus | place: South Africa: Lokaleng Village, Mahikeng | collected 2019-09
CGGAAGAGGTCACTGGTTCGATCCCAGTATCGCCCACCAGCAAGGCCCCAGGTCATCTGACCTGGGGCCTTTGCCGTGCCCGGGGCCTTTGCCGTGCCTGGGGGCCGTGCGCCCGCGGCACCACTGCTCACCGCGCGCCGCGGCGACCCGCTTCGTACCGTGGAGGTCCCACGGACGACCGTGGGCAGCACCGCCCGGCCGGGAGGGACCGCATGACCATCGCTCGTGCCCGTCGCGCAGTGCAGGACCCGCACGCGGACGGCGCCTGAGCATGGCGCCGGAGCAGGTCGAGGACGCACGCGTCACGGTCGTGGTGGCCAGCCGGAACCGTCGTGACGAGCTGCTGCAGACGCTGGGGCGTCACCGCGCGCGCGTGATCCTGGTCGACAACGGCTCGACCGACGGCACCGTCGACGCCGTACGCCGCACCCACCCGCACGTCGAGGTGGTCGAGCTCGGACGGAACCTGGGCGCCGCCGCCCGCACCCTCGGCGTGCGGCGCGCGACGACGCCGTACGTGGCGTTCGCGGACGACGACTCGTGGTGGGCACCGGGCTCGCTGCACGCCGCGGCCGACGCGTTGGCGGCGGCCCCGGAGGTGGGTCTCGTCGCGGTCGACGTCCTCGTCGGTCCTGCGCAGCGACTCGACCCGTTCTGCGAGGAGCTCGCCCGGTCGCCGCTGCCCCGCGACAGCACCGCGCCGCCGGGCACGCGCGTGCTCGGCTTCATGGCGTGCGCCGCCATGGTGCGGCGCGACGCGTTCCTCCGCGCGGGCGGGTTCGACGACGTCGTCCGCTTCCCCGGTGAGGAGGAGCGCCTCGCGTGGGACCTCACGGCGCAGGGCTCGCCGCTGCTCTACGTCCCCGGGCCCGCGGTGCACCACCACCCCTCGCCGCGCCGCCACGGGCCGGCCGCGCGGCACCGCGCCGTGACGCGCTCGCGCGTCCTCACGGGTGTCATGCGACTGCCGTGGCGGCACGCGCTGGCGCGGACCGTCGCGGCGCTCCGTGCCGGCACACCGGCGCGCCGAGGCGTCCTGGACGCGGCGCGTGACATGCCGGCGGCGCTGCGGGAGCGTCGCGTGGTCGCGCCGCACGTGCTGGCGGACCTCGAGCTGCTCGACCTCACCCGCACCTGACCGGCTCGCGCTGCGCGTGCCCGGGCCTCGTCGTAGCGTCGGAGTGACCCGAGGACGGGTCTCACGCATCGAGAGAGGGGACGAGGATGTCCGAGACCGAGGCGGGTGCCGTGACCGGCACCAAGGACAAGGACTACAACATCATCTGGTTCGTCGAGGCGTGCCTGAGCAACGCGCTGCGGCTGGAGACCTACGTCGCGGACGCCGAGCGGGACGGCGACACCGAGCTCGCCGACTTCTTCCGCCGCGCGCAGGCCGAGAGCCGCAAGGGCGCCGAGCAGGGCAAGGCGCACCTGCGCGCACGGCTCGGTCGCTGAGCGCACGCGCCGCATGCCCGCACCGGTGGCACGTCCGGCCGCGCGCGTCGCGGGCGTCCTGCTGGCGCTGGCACTCGCCCCGGTGGCCGCGGTACGCCGCGGACGTCCGCTGCACCCCGAGGGCGCGACGCTGCGTGGCACGCTGCACCTGGACGAGGACCTGGGCGGCCTCGCGCCGGCCGACGGCTACGACGGCCCCGCGCTCGTCCGCGTCTCACGGTCGGCCGGCCTGCCACCCGGGCTCCCCGACGTCCAGGGCGTCGCCGTCCGCTGGCACGTCGTCGGCGCCACCCGCGACCTGCTCCTGTCGGGAGCGGGGACCGGCCGCGTCGCCCGCTTCGTCCTGAGCCCCCGGCGCTCCCCGTGGGGCGGCGCCTTCAGCACGCTCATGCCGTTCCGCACGACGCGCGGCCCGGTTCTGCTCGCGGCGGTACCGGGCCCGCGCGCGGCCGGCGACACGCGCAGCGGCGACCTGGAGGTCGACCTCGTGCTGCTCGCCGCAGCACCGCGCGGTCCGTGGCGACGGTGCGGCCGGCTCGTCGCCACCGAGCGCGACGACGCCGCCGACCCCCGCTTCGACCCCGTCCTGCACGCGCCGTACGGCACGTACGGCTGGGCGGCGGCGCTGCGGCTGCCGGCGTACGCCGCCGCACGCCGGCACGGGCGCACGCGTACGCAGGCGGTCCGACGCGGGTCGTGAGGCGGCGCGTCAGCCCTTGCTGCCCGTGGTCGAGATGCCCTGGACGAAGTACCGCTGCCCCAGGAAGAACAGCAGGATCATCGGGAGGGTCGTGATGACCGACGCCGTCACGACGATCTCCCACTGCGACTCCCCACCGGGCCCGAAGCGGTCGACGAGCGCCTTGAGCCCGCGCGGCACCGTGAACGTCGCGGTGTCCTGCAGGTAGATGAGCGGTCGCATGAGGTCGGTCCACGCCGCCTGCGTCTCCAGCAGCAGCACCAGCACCACGGCGGGCCGGCACAGCGGCAGGCCGATCCGCCAGAACTGCTGCCAGTCCCCCGCCCCGTCGATCCGCGCGGCCTCGAACGGCTCGCGCGGCAGCCCCAGGAAGAACTGCCGCAGCAGGAAGACGTAGAACGCGCTCGCGAACAGGTTGCCCGCCCACAGCGGCACGTTGGTGCCGACGAGCCCCAGGGCGTTCCAGATGAGGTACGTCGGGATCATGGTCACCGCACCCGGGAGCATCATCGTCGCCAGCACGAGCGTGAACAGCGCACCCCGGCCGCGGAACCGGTAGCGCGCGAACCCCCACGCCACCATCGCGCTCGAGAACGTCACGGTGACGGCGGCCAGGGCCGTGACCACCAGGGTGTTGAGCAGCCACAGCGCGAGCGGCGCCTCCTGCCAGACCGTCAGGTAGTTCTCGAACGTGAGCTCGCGCGGCAGGAGCCGGTTGTCGAAGACGTCACCGCGGGGCTTGAGCGAGGCCGACAGCAGCCACACCAGCGGGTAGACGAACAGGACCGTCGCCGCGACGAGCGCGACCGTCGCCGCCGCACGCACCGCCCGTCGTCTCGTGCGCGGTGCCAGCCGGGCGGGTCGGCGTGCGCGACGCTCCGACGACGCGGTGACGACGTCGGGGCGCTCCGCCGGAGGCGCACCGGACGTCGCGGGCGCGCTCACCGCTGCTCCGCCTCGTAGTAGACCAGGCGCCGCGAGACGACGAGCTGCACGAGCGTCACCGCCATGATCACCACGAACAGCAACCACGCGAGCGCGGAGGCATATCCCATGTGCAGCTCCTCGAATCCCTCCTGGAACAGGTAGATGACGTAGAACAAGGCGCCGTCGTTCGCGTACGTGGAGTTCCCCGCGCCGAAGAACGCGGTGTACGCCTCGGTGAACATCTGGAAGGCCGCGATGGTGTTGACGACGACGACGAAGAACAGCGCGCCGGAGATCATCGGGACCGTCACCGTGCGGGTGCGCCGCCAGTAGCCGGCGCCGTCGACGCGCGCGGCGTCGTGCAGCTCGGTGGGGACCTCCTGCAGCGCGGCGAGCAGGATGACCACGGCCGCGCCCACGCTCCACAGGCTCACGAGGACCAGCCCGGGCTTGATCCACGCGGGGTCGGTCGTCCAGGACGGTCCCTGGATCCCGAACCAGCCGAGGACCTGGTTGACGACGCCGTAGCTGCCGTTGAACAGCAGCAGCAGGAGCACCCCGACGGCCACGGGCGGCGTCATCTTGGGGACGAAGAACGCGGTGCGGAAGAAACCGCCGGCGCGTCCGGCCCGCTCGAGCAGGAGCGCCAGCACCAGGGCGGTCAGGACGTACGCGGGCACCTGCAGGACCGTGTAGACCAGCGTGTTCCACAGCGCGAGCCGGGCGCGCGGGTCCGCCGCCAGCTCACGGTAGTTGTCCAGGCCGACGAACGCCGGGTCGTGCACCACGTCGTAGTCCGTCAGCGACAGGTAGGCGCTGTAGAGGATCGGCCACGCGGTGAAGACCACGAACCCGATGATCCAGGGGCTGATGAAGGCCAGGCCCGCGCGCCGCTCGTGGCGGGCCGACGCGCTCAGGCCGCGGCGCGGGGCGGCGTCGGTACGGGTGGGCGCGACGGTGGCGGCCATGTCACTGGTCCGCGTCCCAGCGCTGCCAGGCGTCGTCGAGCGCGTCCTGCGCCTCCGTCTGCGCCTGCGCCAGCGCGTCGGCAGGTGACTGCTGGCCGTTGAGCACCCGGTTGACGGCCTCCTGCCAGGCGCTCTCGAACTCGTTGTCCGCGGGGTTCGCCGCCATCGTGAACGTCGCGTCGTTCGCGGCGTACACGGCGTCGATCGCGTCGGACCAGGGCTCCGGGGCGTCGGTCGGGACGAGCTCGTCGCGGATGCGCTCGTCGGCCTCCTCGTTGCCGGTCAGCACGCCGGTGAAGACGAGCCCGTCCGCGGCGCGGGCGTCGGCGCGTGCCGTCGCGGCCGCCACCCAGGCGTCGGTCTCGGTCATGGCCCGCGCGTACGCGCATGCCTCCACGGGTGCCGCGCTGCCGGCGGGCACGGCCCACGCCGACCCGGTGGCGAAGGCGATCGGCTCACCCTGGCGGTCGCGCACGGTGCCGAACGCCAGCGGCGCGTCGGGGGACGCCTCGTTGAGGACGTTGACGTACCACTGCTCCATGGGCATCGCGCCGAGCGCGGCGGTCGCGAACTGGTTGCCCGCGCCGAAGAAGTCGGCCCCGTCGCGGAACGTCTTGACCGCCGGGAACCCGCCCTGGGCGTCGTACACCGCGACCGCCTGCTCGAGGGCCTCGAGCACGCGCGGGTCGTCGAGCTGCGCGGTGCGGCCGTCGTCGGACAGCAGGTCGGCCCCGTTGCCGCGGGCCCACAGGGGCAGGAACTCCGGCAGCTTGGAGTCGAAGCCGATGACCGCCAGCCGGCCGCCGTCCGACCGTGCCATGGCCGCCGTGGCCGCCTGGACCGCCTCCCAGTCGGAGCCGTCGACGTCCTCGACGCCCAGGCCCGCCGCCTGCAGGAGGTCGGCGTTGGCCATGACGACCTGCACCTGGTTGAACTCCGGGATGCCGTACACCTGGTCCGCGAACGTCACCTGGTCCAGTGCGGTGTCGACGAAGGCGTCGACGTCGACGTCCGCCTCCTCGATGCACTCGTCCAGTGGGACGATCGCGCCGCGGGACGCGAACGTGCCGATCTGGTCCCGGTTCGCGTACACGAGGTCGGGCGGCTCGCCCGACGCGACGGCGGACAGGAACGCCTGGATGTCGAGCTCGCCCTCCACCAGCTGGACGTCGACGTCACCCAGCTCGTCGACGGCACGCTCGTGCCGGACCTCGGCGATCTCGTCGCCGAGGCCGAAGCCCATGACCGTCAGGTCCCCGCTCGGCTCGCCGTCGAACTGTGCCTCGCCCTCGCCCGTGCCGCGGGCGCACGCGGCGAGCACCATCAGGCTGAGCATGGCTGTCGGTACGCTCACTCGTCCTCGGCCGCGCATGGTCCACCCTCCGGGCTCCACGAGGGCGCTCCCCCGTGAGCACCCGTGCGCGTCAGCATGGCACCGGTGCGGGCACTTCTCGACCGGAAGCGGCCGGATGCCCGGCCGCGAGCGTCGGGCGCTCCGGATGCCGTCGGCACTCCGGAGCCCTAGCCTGGCCGCGTCGGCCCGTGACCCCGACGACGCGCCTGAGGGCTGCGCTCGGGCAGGTGGGTCCGCAGTGGCCGACGTCGGTGCAGGACCCTCGTGGACGGGCGGCGAGCGGCAGCGGAGACCAACGCATGGAGATCATCGACGGACAGGTCAGGCACCACGCGTCGGCGTGGTTGGCGACGCTCGTGCAGACGCTCGCGGAACAGGCGCGTCACGTGGCCGGCGGTCACACGAGCGTCGTGGTCCGGCTGGGCGACGACGAACGGTGGGTGACGGCGACGTCGGTGGAAGCCGGGCGGTGCGACGCCGCGCAGGACGCGTCAGGTGACGGGCCCCGCACGATTGCGCTGGACGAGGACCGTGACGTCCTGGTCGACGACGTGGCGGCCTGCGGACGGTGGGCCGGATGGGTGCGTGCGTGCGAGAGCGCCGGTACCCGGTCGGTCGCCGTCGTGCTGGGCCGGCAGGAGCACGCCAGGGTGGCGCTCACCGTCCACCGCGAGACGCCCGGCACCTGGTCCCCCGACGTGCTGCGACGGCTGTCCGCGTTCGCCGACGCGATCGCCCTGCTGGGGCTCACGACCATCGAGGTGGAGTCCGTCGCGCGCGTCACCGAGGACTCGCTGGCCGCGCTGAGCACGCGCGCGGTGATCGACCAGGCCCTCGGCGTGATCATGGCGCAGAACCGTTGCGACGCGGACACCGCGTTCGACATCCTGCGAGCCGCCTCGATGCACCGCAACGCCAAGCTCCGGGTCGTGGCGAGGGACATCGTCACGGGCGTCTCGGGACGTCCGCCTCGCGTGTCGCCGTTCCAGCCGCGGACCGGCACGCCACCCGGTGCCGCCGGTAGCGCCCGCGCATCAGGCCCGGTGTCGCGCGGCGTGGCGGCACGCTAGGCCGCACGCGCGCTCACGCGTCCGCGGGGGACGGCTCCGCGAGGACGGCCAGCAGGTCGTGCGACATCTGCACGAGCGTCACGCCGCGCTCGGACGCCGCCCGTGCGAGCACCTGGTACGCGTCGGCAGCGTCGACCTGGTTGCACTGCATCGCCGCGCCGACGGCCCGGTCCACGACGGCCTGGTCGCCCTCGAGGGTGTCCGGCGCCTGGAGCGCGAGGAGCCCCGTGCTCGCGACGTCCAGCCGCGCGCGCATCTGGCCGGCGACCGTCTGCACGCGGCGCTCCGCCACGTCCCACGGCGGATCGCCCGCGGCGACCGGCGCGACGTAGTAGTTGATCGCGAGAACCGTCTCCTGCGCGACCCGCACGGGCAGGGCGACGCAGGCGACGAACCCCTCGTCGAGCGTGCGTGCCGACCAGTGCGGCCACCGGCGTTCCTCGCCGACGACCCGCACCGCGACGCGACCCAGCCCGTCCATGGCCTCGAGGCAGGGGCCCTCGTCCATCCGCGCCTCGACGAGGTCGCACCGGGCCGCGCCGGGGCTGCTGCTCGCGGCGCGCAGCACGGCGCCGTGGTGACGGACCGTGATGCTGGCCTCGTAACCCTCACCCATCTCGTCGGACGCCGCGCGCGCATGGTCGTCCAGATAGGTGGTCATGGCTTCCGCCTCACACAGGTGACTCGGCGTGCGCCGATCACCCAGCCTCTCACGGCCGGAGCAGGGCGGAGCGGCCGCGGGGTGCCGGGATCCGGTCAGGCCTCCCGGGCGGGGGCGGCGAGCCACGCGACGTGGGCGCCCCGGGCCACCTCGGCGAGCAGCTCGTCGGCCAGCACGGTCACCGGGACGTCGCGCCTGGCCGCCTCACCCGCCAGCACGTCGAACGCCGCACCGGCGTCGGCGTCACGCACCTGCATCACGACGCCCTTGGCCTGCTCGATGACGGCGCTGCGCTCCAAGGTGGCGACCACGGCCCGGGCCAGGCCACCGCGGTCCGGACGGCTCTGCGCGTGCACGACCGCGACCGTCGCGAGGTCGGCGAACACCCGGATCTCGGTGCGCCGGTGCGCCAGCGCGTCCTGGTCCCGGACGAACAGGTTCAGCGCCCCGAAGACCACGCCCTCCCAGCGCAGCGGGACGGCGTGGACGGCGTGCAGGCCGGCGGCCGCCGTGAGCGGACCGAGCAGCGGCCACCGCTCCTGCAGCGCGTCACCCTCGACGGCGACCTCCGCGCCGTGGGTGACGGCGTCCACGCACGGCCCCTCGCCCACCTGCACCTGGTAGAGCTCGAGCACGGCGGCCGTGTGCGACGACGCCGCGAGCAGCTCGAGCGACGCGGGATCGGGCCGCTCGAGGTCGACCGCGACCACGACACCGACCGCCTGCGCGTCCAGCGCCTGTGCGCACGCGCGAACGAGCACCGCCAGGGCGCTGGCCGCGTCGCTGCCGTCGGCGAGGGCTGCGCCGGCGCGGGCCAGCGCCGACAGCGGGCTCAGGGAGGTCATCACCGTCTCCGATCAGGGACGAGCAGGGCGGATGCGGGGTCCGGTCGCGTCATGGCGGGACGTCCGGGACGAAGTCGAGGCGCCTCGCCAGGACCGCCGCCGCCACGTCCGCCAGCCCCTCGTCGAGGGCGAACGCGTGCGCCCGCAGCACTGCGAGCGCGTCCGGCGCCGGCACCGCGAGCTGCGCCATCACCATCCCGACCGCCTGGTTGATCTCCCGGCGGCCGTCCCACGACGCCGGCGTCGCGCCCGCCGCCTCGCGCGCCTCGTGCACCACGGCGACGGCGACCACGTCGGCGAGGTGCATCAGCTCCTGCGTGGCGGCCCTCAGCGGACCGCGCGCCGTGCGGTGCAGCAGCATCGTCCCCAGCACGGCCGACCCGGAGTGCATCGGGACGGCGGTCGCCGTGACGGCCCGCGTGCGTCGCGCCGCGACCTCGCTGAACTGCGGCCAGCGCGGGTCGGCACGCGCGAGCTCGGCCGTGACGACGTCGTCCACGTCGATCGCCACGACGGCCGGGCCGTCACCGAGGTCGTCGTGGATGTGTTCGAGGTCCGTCGCCGTGGTGTTCGTGGACGCGACGACCGTGCGCTCGCCCGTGGTCGCGACGACGGCGATCGAGCCGCCGTCCGCCTGCACGAGGCGGCAGGTCGCCTGGCAGAGCCGCCACGCGAGCGGCTCCGACGCGGGGAGCGCGGCCGTCAGGCCCATGAGGTGCGCGAGGAGCGCCGACCGTTCGCGCATGCCCACCTCGTCCCCCGCGTCCCCGCGCACGTCGTCCCGCATCGGCGACAGGGAGCAGCCTAGCGACGTCGCGACCGGTCGACCCGCCGGGACGCTCGCCGCCCCGGCGCCGGGCGGCGCGGCGTCGGGGCGGCGCGGCGTCGGCCCCGGTCGTAGAGTCGAGAGATCACCGCGAGCGGTTGAGCGCGCAAGGAGGCGACGTCATGGCGACCGGATCCTCGTTGGAGCAGGTCGTGGCCCGGGCGTCCGGGCTGATGCTGGCGGACCGGACCGTCGACGGGGTGCTGCGGCTGCTGACGTCGACCGCGGTGCAGGCCGTGCCGTCGGCCTACGGGGCCGGGATCACGCTGGTGGGGGACGACGGAGTCTCGACCACCGCCGCCGGGACCGACCGGCTCGTCGAGGGAGCCGACGCCCTGCAGTACGACCTGGCGGAGGGTCCCTGCCTGACCGCCTGGCTGACGCGGCGCGTCGTGCGCGTCGACGACGCCGCTGCTGAGCGGCGTTGGCCCCGGTGGGCCGCCGCCCTCGTCGAGCTGGGCCTGCACGCCGTCCTCAGCGCGCCCGTCGTCGCAGGAGATGCCGCGCTCGGCGCGATCAAGCTGTACTCGCCGGACGCCGGGGCGTTCACGGACCACGACGAGACGACGCTGGGGCTGTTCGCCGCGCAGACCGCGCTGCTGGTCGCGGGTGCGCGCTCGTCCCGCCAGGCAGCACGGCTCGGCGCCGACGTGCAGGCGCTGCTCGCGCGGCGCGATGCGCTGCAGCAGGCCATCGGGATCGTCATGGGGCGGGACCGCCTCACGGAGCAGGCCGCCCTCGGCCACCTCGCGTCCATCGCCGAGCGCGAGCGCGTCAGCGTCCACGACATCGCCTCACGCACGCTGACCGAGCACGCCCGCCGGGTGGGCGTGCGGCAGTGACGACGCAGGAGCAGCAGCAGCGCCTCATCCGCATCGCGCACCTGCGCACCCGCCAGACGGTCGACGACCTGTGGTTGCGGTACGCCGCCCTCGGCGGCAACGCCGGGACCGCGGACCTCGAGGCCTTCCTCTCCGGCACCGCCGACCTGCCCGAGGTCGAGCGCGACCGCGTCGCGCTCGCCGTCAACGACCACCTCAACACGCTCGCCGGTGCCACGCGCGCCCCGTACTCCCACAACCTGCGCCCGCCCGAGCCGTCGACCGGCCTGCCGGCCGCACTGGTCGCGATGCTCCGGGGTACCCACCTGGCCCCGCCCGAGGCGCTGTCCGCCGTCCTGTCCGCCGCGGGCCGTCACCTGGGCGTGAGCGCCGTGGCGTACCTCGCCGACGACGCCAAGGAGGTCCTCGTCCCGGTGCCCGGCGGCCCTGGGCCGGAGCGCGCCCCGCTGCGCATCGACGGCACCCTCCCGGGCCGGGCCTTCCGCCTGCTCCAGATCGAGACGACCGTGTCGGACGACGGCCAGGCGCGCCTGTGGGTGCCCGTGATCGACGGCGTCGAGCGGATCGGGGTGCTCGACGTCATGACGCGTGCGCCGGCGGAGCTCACGGACCCGCACCTGCACCGCCAGTGCTGGTGGTGGGCGCACTACCTCGGCCACCTCCTGTCCTCGATGACCGCCTACGGCGACTTCTTCGAGACGCTGCGCGTGACCCGCCCCCGCACCACGCAGGCCGAGCTCGTGTGGCGCCTGCTGCCGCCGTTGACGGCCGGGACCGACCGCGTACTCGTCTCCGGTCGCGTCGAGCCTTCGCACGACGTCGGGGGCGACCTGTTCGACTACGCCCTGTCGCGCGACCGCGCGCAGTTCGCCGTGATCGACGCCATGGGGCACGACCTGCGCGCCGGCCTCGCGGCCGCGACCGCGGTGTCGGCGTACCGCAGCGCGCGACGCTCGGGTGCCGGGCTCTTCGAGCAGGCCGAGGCGGTCCACGACGCGGTCACCGAGCAGTTCGAGGGCGACGTGCTGGCGACCGGCGTCGTCGCCGACCTCGACCTCACGACGGGGCGGCTGCGGTACCTCGTCGCCGGGCACCCCGTGCCCCTGCTGTTCCGCGACGGCAAGGTCGTCAAGAGGCTCGACGGGGGTCGACGTCCGGTGCTCGGTCTCGACCTGCGCGGCGTGACGGTCGGCGAGGAGCACCTGCAGCCCGGCGACACGGTGGTGCTGTACACCGACGGGATCACCGAGGCCCGCGACCGGCAGCGCGAGGAGTTCGGCCTCGCACGGCTCACCGACACGCTGCAGCGCGGTGCCGCCGAGCGTCTCCCACTGCCGGAGGTCGTGCGTCGGGTCGTCAAGGCGATCCTGGAGCACCAGGACGGCGTCCTCCAGGACGACGCGACGCTGCTGCTGGTCCGGTGGACGACCGTGGGCCAGGACGCGCTCGACCCCGAGCCGCCCGCGCCCTACCCGGAGGCGCCGGTGTGAGGGTGCCCCGGCACGCGCACCCCGTCAGGGCGCAGCCGCACCCGCCACCGCTGCCACGGGGGCATCACCTGCCACTGCCGCCGCAGGGTCCGGAACGCACGCCTGAAGCGCCGGACCCACTGCCGACCCGGACGCACCGACCGCGCCGAGACCCCGACACGCCATGTCCGGTCCACCACGACCCGGGCCGCGGGGCCGAGCGCCATCGCGAGGTCCAGGTCGTCGTGCACGTCGTCGGTGCGGGTCACGTCGCCGCGGACGCGCTGCCAGGCCCCGGTACGGAACGCTGCCGACGACCCCCAGAGCACCGGGTGCCCCGCGGCGAGCGCGCCGAGGGCGTAGTACGACCCGAGGTAGGTCGCGGCGAGCAGAGCGCCCCACGGCACCGGCAGGTCGAACCGACCCCAGCCGCTGACCGCCTCGACATCCGGGTCGCGCAGCACGTCCAGCGCGTGGGCGACCCAGTCCGGGCCCGGGCGGGAGTCGGCGTCCAGCCGCAGGATGACGTCGCCGCGGGCGGCGTCGTAGCCGGTCGCGACCGCCGCCGGGATGCCCACGCGGGGCTCGTGGACCACCCGGGCGCCGTGCCGAAGGGCGACGTCCGCGGTCTCGTCCTGCGACGCGTTGTCGACGACCACGACCTCGTCCGGGACGCGGGTCTGGCGCGCGAGGAGCGCGAGGCACACGGCGAGGTGCGCGGCGTCGTCCCGGGCCGGGACGACGACCGAGACGACGACGTCACGTCCCGCGCCACGAGTCTCCGGCGCAGCGGTGGCGTCCGGGGTCACGGTCCTCCTGCCTGGCCCCGACGACGTCGGGGCTCGTCCGCACGATCGTGACCCCTGCGTCGGGAGCCCGCCACCGGTGCCGGCTCGGAGCTCGCCGGTCCTCCGGTGCCGGCACTCCTCACGTGGCCGCCGCGGGACCCGGTGACGTCGTCGGGTGGCGTCAGCCGGTGACGGCGGGTTCGACGTGCACGGCCTTGAGCTGTGTCATCGCCGCCAGCAGGTCAGGGCCGTAGCCGGCGCCCGCGCCAGACTCACGCCGCGGGTCGGCCGAGCCGCCGGGTGCACCGCCGAAGACCGCGTTCACCTTGACGGTCCCGACGTCGAGCTGCTCGCCCGCGAGCAGCGCGTGGTCCAGCCGCGGCGTCAGCACGGTCGCCGCGAGCCCGTAGGCGCCCGCATCGGCCAGGTCCAGCGCGGTGGCGAAGTCGGGCACCCGCGTGACGGCCGCCACCGGACCGAAGGTCTCGTCCCGCATGACCGCCATGTCGGCGGTGCAGCCGTCGAGGACCGTCGGCGCGTAGAACGCGCCCGGCCCGTCGAGCGCGCGGCCCCCGGCGAGCACGCGCGCGCCCGCCGCCACGGCCTCGTCGACGTGCCGGGCGACGACGTCGCGCTGCACCACGTCGACCAGCGGGCCCAGGTCGGTCCCGGGGTCGTCGGGCGCACCGACCCGCAGACCCCACGCGATCTCGACGAGCGCGTCGAGGACCGCGTCGGCGACGTCCTGGTGCAGGTACACGCGCTCGACCGACGTGCACAGCTGCCCCGTGTTGGTGAACGCACCCGTGGCGATCTGCTGCGCCGCCCACGTCGGGTCGACGCCCGAGTCGACGATCAGCGCGTCCTTGCCGCCGTTCTCCCGCAGCACGCGCGCCCCGCGCTCCCCCGCCGCACGCGCGACGGCGCGACCGGTCGCGCTGCTGCCGACCTGCGCGACGAGCGCCACGCGGGCGTCGGCGACCAGGGCGGCGCCCGTCTCGCCGTCACCGTTGAGCACCTCCAGGACGCCTGGGGGAAACGCGGCGGCGATCGTCCGTGCGAGCTCCCAGCCCGCACGCGGGCTGCGTTCGGACGGCTTGTGCACGACGGTGTTGCCCGTCACCAGCGCGGCAGCCAGCAGCCCGGCGGCCGCCGGGTACGGGTCGTTCCACGGCGTGATCACCGCGACGACGCCGTGCGGCTCGCGGCGCACGACGTCGAGCGCGAGCGGGTCGCCCGCGAGCGCCCGGCCCGCGGCCCCCAGGCCCGTGGTGGCCGCCTCCTCGAGGATGTCCGCCGCGACCTGCGCCGAGGCGACGGACTGCGTCAGGAGCCGTCCCGTGTCCTGCGTGAGCAGGTGCCCGAGCTCCTCGGCCCGCTCCCGGACGCCGGCGGCGGCGGTGCGCAACGCGGCCGCCCGCTCCCCCGGCGCGGTCCGCCGCCAGCCGCGTCGGGCGCCGTACGCGCCGGCCACGGCGGCCTCGACCTCCTGCCCGTCGGCGGGCACCAGCACCACGAGCGGCCGACCGTCGACGGGCGACACGCGCTCGATCTCCCGGACGCCCCGGGCCGCGACCTCGCGGCCACCGATGCGGTGCGACCCGAGCCGCTCGACGGACGTCGGGGCGTCGGTGCGCGAGGCAGCGGCGGGCACGGACGTGCTGGTCATGGGCTCTCCGATCGACAGGTCGGGCGACGGACGGACGTGGCGCGGGACGAGTCCGGACGAGACCGGCGAATCGTCTCGACGTGCAGGAGCGGGTGAAGTGCTTCACGCTGGGCCGGGATCACCGGCGCGGATCGGTTCGGAAGGAGCTGGCCGCAGCGCAGCGTCCACGCACGACTGTGGACCATGCTCGGAAGGTCGGCCACTCATGCGTGTGCTCGGCGTGAATGCCATCTACCACGACCCGTCCGCCGCTCTCGTCGTCGACGGCGAGGTCGTCGCCGCCGCCGAGGAGGAGCGCTTCAGCCGCCGCAAGCACGGCAAGCGTCCCGTGCCCTTCTCGGCGTGGGAGCTGCCGGAGCTGGCGATGCGGTGGTGCCTCGAGCGTGCCGGGCTGACCCCGCGTGACGTGGACGTGGTCGCGTACTCGTTCGACCCGGAGCTGTCGAAGTCGGCGGAGGACCTCGGGCTGCACGACCCGTGGGACCACCTGCGCACCACCTACGCGCAGACCGTCGGCGGGTTCCTGCGCAGCGCCCTGCCGGGCATCGAGGCGGCACGCCTGCACCACGTGCCCCACCACGTCGCGCACGCGGCGTCGGCCGCGCTCGCCTCGCCGTTCCCGACGAGCAGCGTCCTGGTGCTGGACGGTCGCGGCGAGCGCGCGTCGCACCTGGCAGGTCGCTACGAGGCCGGGCGCATCGAGGTGTTCACCACCCAGGAGCTGCCGCACTCGCTCGGGCTGCTCTACGAGTCGTTGACGGAGCACCTGGGCTTCCTGCGCTCGTCCGACGAGTACAAGGTCATGGCGCTCGCCTCCTACGGGCAGCCGCGCTTCCTCGACCAGCTGCGCGAGCACGTGTACGCGACCGGGGACGGCGGGTTCGTCGCCGAGATCCCGGACTGGTCGCAGCTCGCGAGCAAGCGCGTCGACGACGGCACGTGGGGCGGTGAGCACGCCGACCTCGCCGCGTCGGTGCAGGTGCGCCTGGAGGAGGTGCTCGTCGACCTCGCCCGGTGGCTGCACGCCCGCACCGGTGACCGCGTCCTGACGATGGCCGGCGGCATCGCGCTGAACTGCGTCGCGAACTCGCGCATCTGGCGTGAGAGCGGCTTCGAGGAGGTGTGGGTCCAGCCCGCCGCCGGCGACGCGGGCACGTCGCTCGGCGCCGCCCTGCAGGCTGCCGCGGAGCTCGGCGAGCCGGTGCGGCCGATGCCGGGCGCGGACCTGGGCCGCGAGTGGGACGACGACCAGCTCGCCCAGTGGCTGCGGACGGCCCGCGTGCCGTTCACGACGCCGGCTCCGGAGCTGTTCGCCGAGCAGGTCGCCGACGTGCTGGCGGCGGACGGCGTCGTCGCGTGGTTCGACGGCCGCAGCGAGTTCGGCCCGCGGGCGCTCGGGCACCGCTCGCTGCTGGCGCACCCGGGGCACGCCGAGAACCTCGAGCGCATGAACGACGTCAAGGGGCGCGAGCAGTTCCGGCCCGTGGCGCCGATGGTCCTGCTGGACCGCGCGGCGGAGATCTTCTCCGACGGCCCGATCCCGAGCCCGTACATGCTCTTCGTGCACCGCGTCGCCGAGGGGTGGCGCGACCGGATCCCTGCGGCCGTGCACGTCGACGGCACCGCGCGCATCCAGACCGTCGACCCGGCGAGGCAGCCGCGCCTCGGTGCGACGATCGCGGCGTTCGCGGAGCGCACGGGGCTGCCCGTGGTCATCAACACGAGCCTCAACACCGCGGGACGGCCGATGGTCGACGACCCCCGTGACGCCCTGGAGCTGTTCGGGTCGGCACCGGTCGACCTGCTGGTCCTGGGACCTCACCTGGTGCGCCGCGCCGACGTCTTCGCGCCCGCCGGGACGACGCGCGCGGCCGACGACCGGCCGGGCGACGGGGGTCGAGACGGCGAGGGAGCGACGGCGTGACGCCGTCGGGGCTCGCGTCGGTGCCCGCGTGGTCGGTCGTCGTGCCGACGATCGGCCGGCCGTCGCTGCGCGCGCTGCTCGACACGCTCGCGGTCCAGCCCTTCGGTGCGGCACTGCCCGCGCCGCAGGAGGTGGTGGTGTGCGACGACCGCCCGCTGAGCGCCACCGAGCCGCTCGACGTGAATGACGTCCCGTTGCCGGTGCGCGTCGTCCGGGTCGGGGGGCGCGGGCCGGCCGCCGCGCGCAACGCGGGGTGGCGACGGGTCGGCACGCCGTGGGTGCTGTTCCTCGACGACGACGTCCTGCTGCCCGGCGGGTGGGCCGACGCGTTCGCTGCCGACCTGACCGGGGCCGACGCCGAGCCCGACGTGGCCGCCACGCAGGGCCGGCTGCGCGTGCCGCTGCCGACGCACCGCCGCCCGACGGACTGGGAGCGCAGCACCGCGGGGCTCCAGGACGCCCGGTGGGCGACCGCCGACATGGCGTACCGGCGGGCCGCGCTGGCGAGGGTCGACGGGTTCGACGAGCGCTTCCCGCGCGCCTACCGCGAGGACGCCGACCTGGCGCTGCGTGTGCGGCAGGCCGGGTGGCGCCTGCGCGTGGGCGACCGCGTGACGACGCACCCGGTACGCCCGGCGGACGACCGCGTGAGCGTGCGCGTGCAGGCCGGGGCACGCGACGACGCGCTGCTGCGTGCCGTGCACGGTCCACGCTGGCGCGACCTGGCCGAGACCGGGCGCGGGCGGTTCCCCTGGCACGTCGCCACGGTGGCGGCCGCGACGGCCGGTGCGGCCGCGCTGCTCGCCGGACGGCCACGCGCAGCGGCCGGGGCGGGCGCCGCCTGGGCAGCTCTGACGGCGGACCTCGTGCGGATCCGCGTCGCCCCCGGCCCCCAGCTCGGTGACGACGGCTGGCGCGACGAGTGGCTGCGGATGGCGTGGACGTCGGTGGTGCTGCCGTTCGCCGCGGTGCGTCACCGCGTCGCGGGCACGCTGGCCCGTCGCGGCGGTGCGCCCGCGTGGCGCCCGGCCGTGCGTGCCGTCCTGTTCGACCGCGACGGCACGCTCGTCCACGACGTGCCGTACAACGGCGACCCGTCGCAGGTGCGCCCCGTGGCCGGCGCGCGTGAGCTGCTCGACACGCTGCGCGCGGCGGGGGTGCCCGTCGGCCTCGTGAGCAACCAGTCGGGCATCGGTCGGGGGCTGCTCACGCGCACGCAGGTGGACGCCGTGAACGCGCGCGTCGCTGAGCTCCTCGGCCCGTTCGGCACCGTGCAGGTCTGCCCCCACACCGACGACGACGGGTGCACGTGCCGCAAGCCGGCGCCGGGCATGGTGCTCGCCGCGGCCCGTGACCTGGGCGTCGCGTCGTGGGAGTGCGCCGTGGTGGGCGACATCGGCGCCGACGTGGACGCGGCGCTGGCCGCCGGTGCGCGCCCGGTGCTCGTCCCGACGCCCGCCACCCTGCCCGCCGAGGTCGAGGCCGCCCCCGAGGTGGCGCCCGACCTGCGCGCGGCCCTGGTGGCCGTCCTGCCCGACGTCGTCGGGACGCCCGCGGACCGGCTCAGCTCGCAGCCGGCGGACGCCCCGCCGCACGAGCCCGAGGTCGGCACCGAGGCGGAGGTCGCCGCATGACGCGTGTCCTGGCGGTCCGGCTGGACAGCGACGGGGACGTCCTGCTCAGCGGCCCGGCGCTGCGCGCGCTCGCCGCGACGGCCGAGCGGCTCGACCTGCTCGCCTCCCCCGCCGGGGCGCACGCCGCCCGGCTCCTGCCGGGCGTGGACGACGTGCTCGTGTTCGACCCGCCGTGGAGCGGGTACGCACCGCCCCCGGTCGACCCGGCGGCGGTGCACGAGCTCGTCGCCGATCTCGCCGCACGCCGGTACGACCGCGCCGTGGTCCTCACGTCCTTCCACCAGAGCCCGCTGCCCGTCGCACTCGTCCTGCGGCTCGCCGGTGTGCCGTTCGTGGCCGGCACGAGCGAGGACTACCCCGGCTCGCTGCTGGACCTGCGCCACCGTCGCCCCGACGGGCTGCACGAGGTGCAGGCCGCGCTCGACCTGGCCACGGCCGCGGGCGGGCGGCTGCTCGACGGGGACGACGGGCGCCTCGCCCTGCGGACCCCCCTGCCGACGCTCGCGGAGGCCCTGCCCGCCGACGCGCTGGCGCGCGCGACGGGCGGCGCGCGCGGCTCGTACGTCGTGGTCCACCCCGGCGCGTCGGTCCCCGCCCGCGCCCCGGCTCCCGACCACGCACGCGCGATCGTCGCCGCCCTGGCCGAGGCGGGCCGCACCGTGCTGGTCACGGGCGGACCCCGCGAGCGCGACCTCGCGGCGCGCGTCACCGCCGGCGTCGCCGGTGCTGTGGACGTCGCGGGCCGGACGTCGTTGGCAGGGCTGGCGGCGGTGCTCGCGGGCGCCGACGTCGTCGTCGTCGGCAACACCGGCCCCGCGCACCTGGCCGCCGCCGTCGGCACACCCGTGGTGTCGCTCTTCGCGCCGGTCGTCCCCGCGGAGCGGTGGTCACCGTGGGGCGTGCCGAGCGTCCTGCTCGGGGACCAGGAGGCGCCGTGCGCCGGGACGCGGGCGCGCGAGTGCCCCGTGGCCGGGCACCCGTGCCTGTCGTCCGTCGCACCGAGCCGCGTCGTGGCCGCGGTCGAGGCGCTGGCCGTCGCGGCGGCGCCGGCCGTCGCACCTGTCGCGGGCACCCCCACGAGCGCATCCACGGACGCGCCCGCCGCACCGCAGGAGGTGACCGCATGAGGATCCTCGCCTGGCACGTGCACGGCTCGTGGATGACGTCGTTCGTCCAGGGCGCGCACGAGTACCTCGTCCCCGTGGACGCCGCCCGCTCCCCCGACGGCCTGGGACGCGCCCGCACGTGGGACTGGCCCCCGTCCGTCCGGGAGGTGCCGCTCGAGGGCCTGCGAGGCGAGCGGTTCGACGTCGTCCTGCTGCAGCGCCCCCGCGACCTCGAGCTGCTCGAACGGTGGGCCGGCCTGCGCGCGGGTGTCGACGTGCCGGCGGTCTACGTCGAGCACAACACCCCGGTGGAGCACCCGGTCGCGACGCGTCACCTGCTGGCCGACCGCGACGACGTCCTGCTGGTGCACGTGACGCCGTTCAACGCGCTGGTGTGGGACAACGGCCGTGCTCCCGTCACGGTCGTCGAGCACGGCGTGCCCGACCCCGGGCACCTGTGGACCGGCGAGCGCGCGCGTGTCGCCGCGGTCGTCAACGAGCCGGTGCGGCGCTGGCGCGTCGCGGGCACGGACGTCCTGCTGCGCGTCGCCGACACCGTGCCCGTCGAGGTGTACGGCATGGGCATGACGGCGCTCGCGCAGCACCTGCCGGCGCACGCGGCGCACCTGCACGACGACGTGCCGCAGGCCCGCATGCACCGGCAGCTCGCCGGTGCCCGCGCCTACCTGCACCCGTACCGCTGGACCAGCCTGGGGCTCTCGCTCGTGGAGGCGATGACGCTCGGGATGCCCGTCCTGGCGCTCGCCACGACGGCCGCGCCCGAGGCGGTGCCGGCCGACGCGGGCGTCGTCAGCAGCGACCCGGCGGACCTCGTCGCCGCCGCACGCCGCTGGCTCGCCGACCCGGCCGAGGCGAAGGAGCGCGGGCTCGCCGCGCGCGAGCACGCCCTACGGCGGTTCGGCCTGGAGCGGTTCCTGTCCGAGTGGCACGAGGTGATCGAAGGGGTGACGCGATGAGGATCGCGATGGTGTCGGAGCACGCGAGCCCGCTGGCGGTGCTGGGCGGCGTCGACGCGGGCGGCCAGAACGTCCACGTCGCGGCGCTCGGGAGCGCGCTGGCGGACCAGGGGCACGAGGTGACGGTCTACACGCGGCGCGACGACCCGGACCTGCCGGAGCGGGTGCCGATGACCCCGGGCCTCGAGGTCGTGCACGTGCCCGCCGGGCCGCCCACGGCCGTGCCGAAGGACGAGCTGCTGCCGTGGATGCGGGACCTCGGGTCCTGGGTCGCGGACGACTGGGCGACGCACGGTGCGCCGGACGTCGTGCACGCGCACTTCTGGATGTCCGGCCTGGCCACGCTGCAGGCCGCCGCGGCGCACGGCGTGCCGACGGTGCAGACCTACCACGCACTCGGCTCCGTGAAGCGACGCCACCAGGGTGCCAAGGACACGAGCCCGGCGGGCCGGATCACCGCCGAGGCGGCGATCGGGCGGCACGTCGACGCGGTGGTCGCGACCTGCACGGACGAGGTCCGCGAGCTCGCCCGCCTGGGCGTTCCGGCGTCGCGTGTCCACGTCGTGCCGTGCGGCGTCGACGTGGACCACTTCCGCCCGATGCGCCGCGCCGCGGGTCCGTTCCCGCGCCGCCAGCGGCACCGCCTGCTGTGCCTGGGCCGGCTCGTCGAGCGCAAGGGCCTCGACACCGTCGTCACCGCGCTCGTCGACCTGCCCGGCACGGAGCTGCTGGTCGCCGGCGGGCCTGACGCGGGCGCGCTGGGTGACGACCCGGAGGCGAGCCGACTGACGGCGCACGCTGCGCGGCTCGGCGTGGCGGACCGCGTCCACCTGCTGGGGTGCGTCGGGCACGACGACGTCCCGGCGCTCGTCTCGTCGGCGGACCTCGTGGTCGCGACGCCCTGGTACGAGCCGTTCGGCATCGTGCCGCTGGAGGCCGCGGCGTGCGGTGTGCCGGTCGTCGGCAGCGCGGTGGGCGGGCTGCTCGACTCCGTCGTCGACGGGGTCACGGGTGTGCTGGTGCCGCCGCGCGACGCCGGAGCACTCGCGCGTGCCGTGCGCGACCTGCTCGCCGACCCGGCACGCCGCCGGGCGTGCGGTGCGGCGGCTCGTCGACGGGCCCTCGCGCGCTACTCGTGGCAGGGCGTCGCGGCGCAGACCCAGCTCGTCTACCAGTCCCTCACGCACGGCGTCGGCGCCGTCGCGCGGGTCGAGGAGGTGGCGGTGTGAGCGCCCGCGCGTGGATCGAGACGCACGACGCCGAGCTGGGCGCGGGCCTGCGCAGCCTGCGCGGCCAGGCGGGCACGGTCGAGCGGTGGGGCGCGACGCTCGCGCACCGCCTGCCCGACGGGGCCCGGCTGCTCGCGGCCGGCAACGGCGGGAGCGCCGCGGAGGCGCAGCACCTCACGTCCGAGCTGGTCGGGCGGTTCCTCCACGAGCGGCGTCCCCTGTCGGCGCTGTGCCTGTGCTCGGAGAGCTCGAGCGTCACGGCGCTCGTGAACGACTACGGCATCGAGGAGATGTTCGCCCGGCAGGTCGAGGCGCACGGCCGGGCCGGCGACGTCCTGGTGCTGCTGTCGACCTCCGGGCGCAGCGCCAACGTGCTGCGCGCCGCCGAGCGGGCGCGCGAGGTCGGCGTGGAGGTGTGGTCGATGACCGGCCCGCGGCCGAACCCGCTCGCCGCGCTCTCGGACGAGGTCCTGGCCGTCGATGCACCGACGACCGCCGCCGTGCAGGCCGTCCACCTGGTCGCGGTGCACGCCGTGTGCGCGGTGCTCGACGAGCACCTCGCCGTGCGCACGGCCGCCATGCGCGACACGGCGGCCGCGACCGCCCTTCCGGGGACGGCCGCAGCCGTGGAGGTACCGGCGTGAGCGGCGACGTGCGCGCGCGCCCGCACGTCGTCGTGGTCGGCGACGTGGTGCTCGACCGCGACGTCGAGGGGCGGGTCGACCGGCTGTGCCCCGACGCGCCCGCGCCCGTGCTCGACGTCACGCACGTCCGCGAGAGCCCGGGCGGCGCAGGGCTCACGGCGCTGCTGGTGGCGCAGGACGCGCGGGTGACCCTCGTCGCGCCGCTCGCCGACGACGCCGCCGGCCGTGCGCTGCGCGAGCGGCTGGCGCACGACGTCGACGTGCTCGCGCTGCCGCACGCCGGCGCGACGCGCCGCAAGGTCAGGGTCCGCAGCGCCGCCCACTCCCTGGTCCGGATCGACGACGGCGGACCCGGCACGCCCGGCGCCGTGCCGGTCGACGCGGTGCGTCGCGTGCTCGCCGACGCCGACGTCGTGCTCGTGTCCGACTACGGCGCCGGCGTCACACGCGACGACGACCTGCGTGCGCTGCTCGCCGACGCGGCCGCTGCCGGACCCGTCGTGTGGGACCCGCACCCGCGCGGCGGTCCGCCCGTACCCGGCGTCACGCTCGTGACGCCCAACGTCGGCGAGGCGCGCGGCTCCCTGCGCGACGACCCGACAGGGGCCGACGGTCCGCCCGACGACCTGGCACGTCGCCTGCGTGAGGTCTGGCAGGCGCGCGCGGTGGCCGTCACCGTGAGCGCCGACGGCGCGTTCGTGGCGGCCGGCGGCGATGCGCAGTACGTCCCCGCCCCGGCCGTCACCGGCGGCGACCCGTGCGGTGCCGGCGACCGGTTCGCGGGGTCCGCGGCGCTCGCGCTGGCGGCCGGCGCGCTTCCCGTCGAGGCGGTCGCCCGCGGTGTCGCCGACGCGAGCGACTGGGTCGCGGCCGGCGGCGCCGAGGCGTACCGCCGGCACGACGGACGCCCCGCCGCACGGACCGCCCCACGCGCCGCGACCGACGTCCGACGCCCGCAGGCACGGGGCGACGGGCCCGCCACCGGGGTGACGTGCGAAAACGCGCAGGCCGACGCGCTGCCGGCGCTGGCCGCGCGCCTGCGCCGCGACGGACGCTCGCTCGTCGCCACGGGCGGCTGCTTCGACATCGTCCACGCCGGCCACGTCGCGACGCTGCAGGCCGCCCGCCGGCTGGGCGACGCGCTCGTCGTCCTGATGAACTCCGACGCCTCCGTGCGCCGCCTCAAGGGCGCCGGTCGCCCCGTCGTCACCGCCGCGGACCGCGCCCGCGTCCTCGAGGCCCTCGACTGCGTGGACGCCGTCGTCGTCTTCGACGAGGACGACCCGCGGGCCGCCCTCGACCGCCTGCGCCCCGACGTGTGGGCCAAGGGCGGCGACTACGGCGGCGCCCCGCTGCCCGAGGCCGCGACCGTGCGCGCCCACGGCGGCCGGGTCGTGCTGCTGCCCTACCTCGACGGCCGTTCGACGACGTCGATCATCGAGCGCTCGGGCGTCGCCCGCGCCACCACCCCCAAGGAGACCGTGTGAGCACCGTCCTCGACCCCGCCGACTCCCCCGCGCTGCTGGCCCCGCGCGAGCTGGGGACCGTGTTCGTCACCGGGGGCGCCTCCGGCCTCGGGGCCGCGGTCGTGGACGCCGTGCTCGCGTCGGGCGGGACGGTCGGCGTGCTCGACCGCGTCGCGCCGGCGGCGGACGTGCCGCACGTCGAGGTGGACCTGTCCGACTCGACGGCCGCCGCAGCAGCCGTCGAGGAGCTCGTGCGGCAGGTCGGGGAGCCGACGGGCGTCGTGACCGCCGCGGGCACCGACGCGTGCGGGCGGCTCGTCGACATCGACCCGGCGACCTGGGAGAAGGTCGTCGCCGTCAACCTGTTCGGCACGGTGGCCGTCGTGCGCGCGGCCGTCCCGTACCTGGAGAAGGTGCGCGGCACCGTGGTGACCGTCGCCTCGACGCTCGCGCTGCGCGGCATGAGCGACGCGACGGCGTACAGCGCGTCGAAGTTCGCGGTCCGCGGGTTCTCGCACGCGCTGGCCGCCGAGCTGGCCGGCAGCGTCGGCGTCACGTGCCTCATCCCCGGCGGCATGCGGACCGCGTTCTTCGACGGCCGCACCGAGCAGTACCGACCCGGCCCGGACGCCGACCTGAACGACCCGCGCGCCACGGCCGGCGCGGTGCTCACCGCCCTGCGCCAGCCCGTCGGCTCGGAGATCCGGGAGCTGCTCGTCATGGCCTCCGGGGAGAGCTCCTGGCCGTGAGCGACGACCACGAGGGCGACGTCCTCGTCCTGCGGGCCCTCGGGCTGGGTGACGCGCTGACCGGCGTCGCGGCCCTGCGGGGCGTGCGGCGCGCGTGGACCGACCGACGGGTCGTGCTCGCCGGGCCCGCCGCCACCGGCACCTGGCTGCGCGACCTCGGCGTCGTCGACGACGTGCTGGTCACCGACGGGCTCGCACCGCTCGCCTGGGACGGGACCGGTCACCTCGCCGTCAACCTGCACGGCCGCGGTCCGCAGAGCCACCGCGCGCTGGCGGCGACGCGCCCGGCGCGGCTCGTGGGGTACGCGACCACCGAGCACCCCGACGGGCCGACGTGGCAGACCGACGAGCACGAGGTCACCCGCTGGTGCCGGCTGGTGACGTCCGTCGGAGGGCCGTGCGACGCGTCGGACCTGCGCCTGGCCGTGCCGCCGGACACGTCCACCGCGCCGGGCACGGTCCTGCTGCACCCCGGCGCCGCGTCGGGGTCCCGGCGCTGGCCGGTCGAGCGCTGGGGGGACGTGGCCCGGGCGCTCGTCGACGCGGGCCGGGACGTCACGCTGACGGGTGCGACGACGGAGGCGGACCTGTGCGCGGCCGTCGCCGAGTGGTCGGGGCGCGACGTGCGCGTGCTCGCCGGGACGCTCGACCTGCCGGGGCTCGCGGGCGTCGTCGCCGGCGCACGGCTCCTGGTGTGCGGCGACACGGGGGTCGCGCACCTCGGCACGGCCGTCGGGACGCCCTCGGTCCTGCTGTTCGGCCCCACCCCGCCACGGTGGTGGGGCCCCGCGATCGACGCCGACCGGCACGCGGTGCTGTGGCACGGCCACCCCCACCGGCCGGGCGACCCGCACGGGTCCGACGTCGACCCGGCGCTCGCCGCGATCACGGTCGACGAGGTGCTCGACGCCGTCGCCGCGGTCCTGGCGGCGCCGGACCCCGGCTGACGCGCGTCAGGCGGTGCGCTCGAGCGCGTCGGCGAACCACGCGACCGTGCGTCCCAGGCCGTCCTCCCAGGGGACCTCGGGAGCCCAGCCGAGGGCCTCGCGGGCCAGCGCCGTGTCCGGCCGGCGGACCTCGGGGTCGTCGACAGGACGGTCGACGAAGGTGATGGCCGACCCGGACCCCGTGGCGGCCACGACGTCCTCGGCGATGCGCCGCACGCTCAGCTCCGTCGGGTTGCCGATGTTGACGGGCCCGGGGTGGTGGCTGTCCGCGAGCGCGAGGATGCCGCGCACGAGGTCGTCGACGTAGCACACGGACCGCGTCTGGGAGCCGTCACCCGCGACGGTCAGGGGCTCGCCGGCAAGCGCCTGGCGGATGAACGTGGGGATCGCGCGGCCGTCGAAGGGGCGCATCCGGGGGCCGTAGGTGTTGAAGATGCGCACGATCGCCGTGTCGACGCCGTGCGTCGCGCGGTAGGCGGTGGTGATGGCCTCGGCGTAGCGCTTGGCCTCGTCGTAGACCCCGCGGGGTCCGACCGGGTTGACGTTGCCCCAGTACGTCTCGGGCTGCGGGTGGACGAGCGGGTCCCCGTAGACCTCGGAGGTCGAGGCCAGGACGAACCGCGCGCCCTTCTCCATGGCCAGCCCCAGCGCGTGGCCGGTGCCGATGGCGCCGACCTTCAGCGTGTGGATGGGCAGCTGGAGGTAGTCCAGCGGGGACGCGGGCGACGCGAAGTGCAGGACGAGGTCCACCTCGCCGGGCACGTGCACGAAGTCCGTGACGTCGCACCGCTGGAGCCGGAAGCGCGGCGACTCCGTGAGGTGCGCGACGTTGGCGGGCGTGCCCGTCAGGAAGTTGTCGAGCGCGACCACGTGCGCGCCGCGTCCGACGAGCTCGGTGCACAGGTGGCTGCCGAGGAACCCGGCTCCTCCGGTGACGACGACTCGACCCGCAGTGACCTGGCTGCCGGGCATGCGCACCTCCGACGTGGTCCACGCGCGCCGGCACGGTCCAGGCCCGCAGGTGCGTGGTGGGAGACGACGATCCCACGAGGGGCCGGACCCCACCACCGCACGACGACCCCGGAACGGTCGCACGCGCGGCGGCGTCAGCGACGAGGAGGCGCAGGACGCGTGGCCTCCGCGCTGCTCACGCTTCCGCGGACACCACGGGCGACCACGTCGCCGACGCCTGCGCGGTGACCGCGTCGTACCGGTCCAGCACGATCGTCGCGAGTCGCGGATCAGGGGCCAGCGCGTCCGTCACGACGTCGGCACCCGCCTCCAGCACCCGGTCGAGGAAGAACCCGGGCGCGAGCAGGTACGACGCGACCACGACACGCCCGCCCGGGGCCAGGTCGGTACGTGCCGCGGCGACGGCCTCCGCGACGCGCGGGTGCGCGCCCGCGCCGTAGCCGACGGTGACCGGCCGCGCCAGGTGCGCCGCGAGCGCGGCGACCACGAGCCGGACCGCGTCGGCCGCCTCCGGGTCGGTCGAGCCGGCCGCGGCCAGCACGACGGCGTCGTCCGGCGCCAGCCCGACCGCGGCCAGCCGGTCCGCGAGGATCTCGACGAGCAGCGGGTCGGGACCCAGCGGGCGCGCCGCAGCCGCGCCCGGCCGGTCGACCGCCCCGTGGATGTCGACCTTGACGTGGAACCCCACCGACAGCAGCAGCGGCACCACGACGGCGGGTGCGGACCCGACGGCTCCCGCCACGACGGCGTCGACCTCGGGCTGCTGCACGTCGACGAACGCCTCGCGCACGTCCAGGTCGGGACGCGCCAGCGCGACGTCCGCGAGGATCGACGCGATCGCCGCGCGTCCCGGGACGCTGTCGGTGCCGTGCGAGCAGCCCACCAGGACGGGCGCCGGGGTGGACGTCATGACTGCTCCTGGAGCTCGATCCGGTAGCCGCGCTTGACCACCGTGCGGATGAGCGCGCGGCTTCCGGTGGCGTCCCGCAGCCGGGCGATCGCGACCTCGGCCGCGTGCGGGTCGGACGATACCCCCGGCAGCGCCGCGAGCACACGGTCGCGCGGCACCACCGAGCCGCGCGCGTGCGCGAGCAGCCGCAGCACCTCCAGGCCCGTGCGGGATAGCGGCAGGACCCGGCCGTCGAGCACCGCCGCGCCGCGGCGGACCCGCAGCGGGCCCGCCACCGTGTCGAGCGCCTCGATGCCCCCGTAGTGCGTCACGACGGCCCGCACGAGCGACCCGAGCCGCCCCCGGTCCGGCACGAGCGGGTCGATCCCCGCCTCGACCAGCGGCCTGGCCGTCACCGGTCCCACGGCCGCGAACACGACACCCCCCGACGCGTGCCGGCGCACGACGCCGTCGAGCACGCCCGCCTCCTGCGCCGCCGCCACCCACGCGGCGGCGCCCGGCGCGGACGTGAACACGACGGTGTCGATCTCGCCGTCCGCGACCGCACGCGCCGACTCCCGGACCAGCGCGGGGTCCGGCGGCGGGCCCCAGCGGTACACGACGACGCTGCGCACCCGGGCACCGGCGAGCGCGAACGCCTCGTCGAGCCCGTCCCCGCCGGCGCCGTGGTGCTGGATGACGATGTCGCGGCCGGCGACGCCCTCGTCCAGGAGCGTCTCGCCGATCTCGGCGCTCGTCTCCGACTCCGCGACCCAGTCGGCGCTCAGCCCGGCGGCCTGGATCGCGCCGCGCGCCTTGGGCCCGCGCGCGACGATGCGGGTGGCGCCGAGGACCGCGAGCAGGCGGTCGGCGACGCCCGCGGCGTCGGCGGCCTCGATCCAGCCACGGAACCCGATGCCCGTGGTCACGACGACCGTGTCCGGCGGGTCGGCCAGCAGGTCGCGCGTGCGCTCGAGGAGCAGCGCGTCGTCGGTGTGCGGCACCATGCCGAGCGCGGGCGCGTGCCGCACGGTCGCACCGCGGCGCTCGAGGGCGGCGCTCAGCTCGGAGGCCCGGCGGTCGGCGGTGACGAGCACGACGCAGCCGGCCAGCGTCTGGTCGATCATCTGCCCCGTCACGCGCCCATTGTCGCCGGGTCCGGGGCCAGGTCGTCCACGGGCTCGCCCTGCGGGACGTCGAGGAGGCCCGGACGGGCGACCTCGCCGATCACGACGACGGCCGGCGAGCGCACCCCGCGCGCGCCGCACAGCGCCGCGACCTCGTGGAGCGGGCCCCGCGTCACGCGCTGGTCGGGCAGGGTCGCCTGCTCGACGACGGCCACGGGGACGTCGGGGTCGACACCGCCGGTCAAGGCGTCACGGACGAGCCCGGGCAGCGCCGCGACCCCCATCAGCACGACGACGGTGCACGAGCGGTCGCGCAGGCCGGTCAGCGCGACGGCGGACCACCCGTCGGTCCCGTTCATGACGTGCACGGCGCCGACGACGCCCCGGTGGGTCAGGGGGATCCCGGCGGCCGCGGCCGCCGCGAACGCGCTGCTGACGCCGGGGACGACCGTGACGGGGACACCCGCCGCACGGCACGCGGCGACCTCCTCCCCGCCACGGCCGTACACGAACGGGTCCCCGCCCTTGAGCCGCACGACCAGACGCCCGCGCTGCGCGTGCTCGACCAGGATGCGGTTGATCTCGTCCTGCGGCACCGGGTGGTGACCGGGCGACTTGCCGACGTCGACGACCTCGACGTCGGCGGGCAGCTCGGCGAGCACGTCGGTGGGGCCCAGCCGGTCGGCGACGACGACGTCGGCCTCGGCGAGCGCGCGCCGCCCCGCGACCGTCAGCAGCCCGACGTCCCCGGGCCCGCCGCCGACCAGGACGACGCGGCCGCGGTCCGCCGCCGCACGCCGGCGCCGCAGGTCGACGTCACCGGCCCGCAGGTGCGCCGCCAGCCGGTCGCGCACCTGCACGGTGCGACGGGGGTCGGCGCCCGTCGTCGACACGACGCCCACCAGGACGTCGCCGGCGCGCGTCGTCGCTGGCGTGCGCGCGGTCCCGGCCGCGGGCCGGCGCGGCCCGCCCGCGTCCACGCAGAAGACCCGCCGCGCGGTCGCCCACGCGACGACCGCGGCGTCGGTGGCGCGCTCGCCCGTCGCCGTGTGGACCAACCACACGTCGTCGAGGTCGGCCTCGACCACCTCGCGATCCGACCAGCGGGCACGGCCGGCGACCACCAGGTCCGCCAGCGGCTCGCACACGTGCGGCGCGACGACGTGGACGCGGGCGCCCTCGTCCGCGAGCGCCTCGGCACGCCGGGCCGCGACCGGTCCCCCACCGACCACGAGCACGGGCCGGTCGGTGAGCTCGACACCCAGCAGCGCGGTCACGCGGCGCCCCCGCCGACGGCGACCCGCACGTCCCCGTCGGCCACCTGCACCGTCCAGGTGCGCAGGTCCGCCGCGTGGCCCGCGACCGGCTGCTTGCCGGCGGCGTCGAGGCACGCGCCGGTCCGCAGGTCGAACACCTGCTTGTGCATGGGCGAGGCGACCGTGGGCACGTCCTGCCCGTCGACCCGCCGCGTGCCGACGATGCCGCGCGCCAGGACGTGCGCGTCGCTGAACGGGTCGTGGTGCTGCACGGCGAGCACGGTGTCGTCGAGCAGCCGGAACAGGGCGACCTGCGTGAGCACGGGTGCGCCGGCGACCTCGTCGGGCACGAGGGCGGCGGCACCGCGCTCGCGCGCGAGGTCGTCCAACCGGCACACGGTGAGCCACGTCGTGGCACGTTCGTCGAGCGTCGTCATGACCGGACCTCCAGGGTGGTGCCGGCGACGAGCACGGCGCGCTCGTCGGCGGAGGCGGGACGCACCTGGCCGCGCTCGGGCACGTACGCCAGGGACGGGTCGGGGACGTCGGGCGCGTTGACGAACGAGGCGAACCGCTTGAGCTTCTCCGGGTCGTCGAGCGTCGCGCGCCACTCGTCCTCGTAGTCCTCGACGTGCCGCGCCATCTGCTCGTCGAGGTCGGCGCAGATGCCCAGGGAGTCGTCCAGGACTACCGCCCGCACGCCGTCCAGGCCGCCCTCGACCTCCTCGATCCAGGGGGCGGTGCGCTGCAGCCGGTCGGCGGTGCGCACGTAGTACAGCAGGAAGCGGTCGATCGTCCGCACGAGCGTCTCGGTGTCCAGGTCCTCCGCGAGCAGCCGGGCGTGCCGCGGCGTGAACCCGCCGTTCCCCCCGACGTACACGTTCCAGCCCTTGTCGGTGGCGATGACCCCGACGTCCTTGCCGCGGGCCTCGGCACACTCCCGTGCGCACCCCGAGACGCCCAGCTTGATCTTGTGCGGCGAGCGCAGGCCCCGGTAGCGCAGCTCGAGCATCACGGCCAGCGCGACGGAGTCCTGCACCCCGAACCGGCACCACGTCGACCCGACGCACGACTTCACGGTCCGCAGCGACTTGCCGTACGCGTGCCCGGACTCGAAGCCGGCGTCGACGAGCCGGCGCCAGATCAGCGGGAGCTGGTCGATGCGCGCCCCGAACATGTCGACGCGCTGACCGCCGGTGATCTTGGTGTACAGACCGAAGTCGCGCGCGACCTCGCCGACCGCGATGAGCCCCTCGGGGGTCACCTCGCCGCCCGCCATGCGCGGCACGACCGAGTACGAGCCGTCCTTCTGCAGGTTCGCCATCACGTGGTCGTTGGTGTCCTGGAGCGTCGCCCGCTCACCGTCGAGGACGTGCGCCGGGGCGGTCGTCGCGAGGACGGACGCGACGACGGGGCGGCAGATGTCGCACCCGCGCCCGTGCGTGCCGAACCGCTCGACGACCTCGGTGAACGTGCGCAGGCCCGCGACCCGGACGGCGTCGTACAGCTGCGCGCGCGACAGGGTGAAGTGCTCGCACAGCGCGCTGCTGACGGTGACGCCGAGCTTGCCGAGCTCGGTGGCCATGAGCTTCTTCACCAGCGGCAGGCACGACCCGCAGCTGGTGCCGGCACGGGTGCACGCCTTGACGGCGCCGAGGTCGTGGCAGCCGTCCTCGGCGACCGCGTGCCGGATCGCACCGGCGGAGACGTTGTTGCACGAGCAGACGCTCGCGTCGTCGGGCAGCTCGAGGTCCGGTGCACCCGCGCCCCCCTCCGGCAGCAGGAACGCGGCGGGGTCGCCGGGCAGCTCGCGGCCGACCATGGGGCGCAGGCTCGCGTACGCCGAGGCGTCACCGACGAGCACCCCACCCAGCAGGGTCCGGGCGTCGTCGGACATGACCAGCTTCTTGTACACCCCGCCCACCGGGTCGGCCCACACGACCTCGAGCGCGCCGGGGGTGCGCGCGAACGCGTCACCGAAGCTGGCGACGTCCACCCCGGCGAGCTTGAGCTTGGTGGCCGTGTCTGCGCCCGGGTAGACCGCTCCACCGCCGAGCAGCCGGTCGACCGTCACCTCCGCCATCGTGTAGCCGGGCGCGACCAGCCCGATGCAGGCACCCTGGATGCAGGCGACCTCCCCGACCGCGGACACGTGCGGGTCGTCCGTCAGGCAGGTGTCATCGACGACCACACCGCCGCGCGGGCCGATCGGCAGCCCGCAGTCGCGGCCCAGCTCGTCGCGCGGCCGCACGCCGGCCGCCACCACGACGACGTCCGCGTCGAGGCGCGTGCCGTCGGCCAGCTCGACCCGGCCGACGCCGCCGCGACGGTGCGGCACCACCCGCGTCGTCCTCGACTGGGTCCGCACGCCGATGCCGAGGCGGTTGACCAGGCGGCGCAACGCCTCACCGCCGCCGAGGTCGACCTGGGCGGACATCAGGTGCGTGTCGACCTGCAGCACCGTGGGCCGCGCGCCGAGGGCGTCGAGCGCGCCCGCCGCCTCCAGACCGAGCAGCCCACCGCCGAGCACGACGCCGCGGACGGACCGCTCCTGCGCGAGCTGGGTGACGTAGCCCCGCAGCGAGGCGACGTCGTCGAGCGTGCGGTACACGAACACGCCGTCGAGGTCCGCACCCTCCATCGGCGGCACCCACGCGAACGAGCCGGTCGCCAGGACGAGGTGGTCGTAGCCGAACGTCCGGCCGGACTGCGCCGTGACCACGCGCGCTGCCCGGTCGACCGCGACCGCCTTGTCCCCCCGCACGAGCGTCACGAGCGGGTCGTCCCACAGCGCCGGGTCCCCGAGCGCGAGGTCCTCGGGTGTACGCCCGGAGAAGTAGCTGGTCAGGGCGACGCGGTCGTACGGGCGTCGGGGCTCCTCGGCCAGGACCGTGACCCGCCAGGCCCCGGTGGTGTCGCGGTCGCGCAGCGCCTCGACGAGGCGTTGCGCCACCATGCCGCCGCCGACGACGACGAGGTGACGGGGGTCCATGGGGCCTCCTGGTGCGATCCGGCGCGGGCCCTGCGGGCGAGCGCGGGGTGGGACGTGTCGACGACGCTACGAACCGGCCGTTTCGGGCAGGCACCCGGACCCGTTTCGGCCCCGGAACTTTTCCCTCTCACGGGTCGCGGACCCCATGTGAGGGCCGGCCTGGCAGGGCACCGCCGCACGACCTAGCGTGGCGCCATGACGCAGCCGCGCGTGGACGCACGCCCCGGGCGTCCGGCCGGTCGCGACGACCTGCGTGCAGCCGTCGCCGGTCTCGCCGCCGGGGCGGTGACCGTCGGCGTCGGTGCGCTGCTCGCCGTGCTGGCGGGCCCGTCCAGCGACCCTCTGGTCGCGGTCGGTGCGGCGTTCGTCGACGCGACGCCCGGGTGGCTGAAGGACTGGGCCGTCGCCCTCTTCGGGACCGCCGACAAGGCGGCCCTCGCCGTCGGCGAGGCACTGGTCCTCGCCGTGCTCGCCGCCGCGGCCGGCGTCCTCGCGCGGCGGCACTGGACCGCGGGTGCGGTCGTCGTCGTGGCCCTGGGCGGGCTCGCCGCGCTGGCGGCGACCACCCGAGCCGATGCGGGGCCCCTCGCGGCGGCGCCCGCGCTGGCGGGCGCCGCGGCCGGGCTGTGGGTGCTGAGCTGGTTGCTCGCACGCCTGCCCCTGCCCGCGAGCCCCGCCGGGTCGAGCGCGCCGGAGCTGGGTGCGCGGGAGCCCGGGAGGCGGGTGTTCCTGCAGGCCGCGGCGCTCGTCACGGCCGCGGGCGTCATCGGCACCGTCGTGGGCCGGGTCGCCGCCGGCGGGGCCCGCAGCGCGCAGGCGATCCGTGCGGCGCTGAAGCTCCCCGCACCCGCGCGCCCGGCACCCGCGCCCCCCGCCGCAGTCGACGTGGGGGTCGCCGGCGTCGAGCCGTGGGCGACACCGGTCGAGGAGTTCTACCGCATCGACACCGCGATCGTCGTGCCACAGGTCGACCCCGCGCGCTGGCGGCTGCGCGTGCACGGCATGGTCGAGCAGGAGGTCGAGATCGGCTGGGACGAGCTGCTCGCGAGCGACCTGGTCGAGGCCTGGGTGACGCTCGCGTGCGTGTCGAACCCCGTCGGTGGGGGCCTCGTCGGCAACCAACGGTGGCTCGGCCTGCCCGTGCGGGACGTGCTGGCCCGGGCCGTGCCAACACCCGACGCCGACATGGTCCTGTCGCGCAGCGTCGACGGGTTCACGGCGTCGACGCCGATCGAGGCCCTCACCGACGAGCGCGACGCGCTCCTGGCGATCGCGATGGACGGGGCGCCGCTGCCGCCGGAGCACGGGTTCCCCGTCCGGCTCGTCGTGCCCGGGCTGTACGGCTACGTGTCGGCGACCAAGTGGGTCACCGAGCTCGAGGTCACGCGCTTCGACCGCGCGGAGTCGTACTGGACGACGCGCGGCTGGTCGCCGCGCGGGCCCGTCAAGACGCAGTCGCGCATCGAGGTCCCACGCCCGGGCGCCGACGTGCCGGCGGGCGACGTCGTGGTCGCCGGCACCGCGTGGGCGCAGCACCGGGGGGTCGAACGCGTGCAGGTGCGCGTCGACGACGGGCCGTGGCAGGACTGCGACCTGGCCGCCGACGGGGGCGTCGACACGTGGCGGCAGTGGCGCTGGGCCTGGCGCGACGCCCCGACGGGTGAGCACCTCCTGGCGGTCCGCGCGTGGGACCCCGAGGGCCCGCAGACCGGCGTCCCCGCAGGCGCGGTGCCCGACGGCGCCAGCGGCTACGACACGCTCGTCGTCACGATCGCCTGACGCCCCCCGGCCTCCCCAAGCGCCAGTCTCGCGACACCGAGGAATCCGGGCCACCAGACCCCACCGACCGCAGTCTCACGAGCCTGGGTTGTGGGGGTGGGGGGTGGGTGGGGTCAGTAGACGTCGCGGGCGTAGCGGCGGGTCGCGGTGAGGCGCTTGACGTACGCGGCAGCGGCCGACGCGTCGAGGCCACCGTGGCGCTGGATGACATCGCGTAGGGCCGCGTCGACGTCCGGCGCCATGCGGGCCGCGTCGCCGCAGACGTACACGTGCGCGCCGCGTTCGAGCCAGTCCCACAGCGCGGGGCCGTGCTCGCGCAGCCGGTCCTGGACGTAGACCTTCTGCCGCTGGTCGCGCGAGAACGCGGTGTCCAGGCGCGTCAGGACGCCGGAGCCGCGCCACGCGTCGAGCTCCTCGCGGTACCAGAAGTCGGTGGCCGCGTGCTGCTCGCCGAAGAGCAGCCAGTTGTCCCCGGCGTGCCCGCGCGCCTCGCGCTCGGCGAGGAACCCGACGAACGGCGCGACGCCGGTCCCCGGTCCGATCATGACCGCCGGCGCCGTCGGGTCGGACGGTGGGTGGAAGTGGGCGCTCGGCTGCACGTGGACGCTCACCTCCGCGTCCGGGGACGTGTCGGCCAGGAACGTCGAGCACGTGCCGCCACGGGGCCGCCCGCCAGGGCTCGCGTACCGCACGACCGACACCGTCAGACGCACCCGCTCCGGGTCGACCAGCGGGGTCGAGGAGATCGAGTACGCGCGGGGCTGCAGGGTGCGCAGCGCGTCGACCCACTCCTGGGCCGTGGCCTCCACGCGGTGCTCCGCCACGACGTCCACGACACCGCGGTCCCACGTCCACGCCGCGAGGTCGTGCCGGTTCTCGCTGCGCAGCAGCCGTCGAAGGTCGGCACCGGTGGTGCCCGCGGCGCGCTCCGCGACGAAGCGCAGCAGGGCCGCGGTCGGGCGGCCCAGGTCCAGAGCGGTGCGCAAGGCGTCGTGCAGCGGGCGGGTGACGCCGTCGAGCACGACGGGGCTGTCGGCGTCCAGGCGGGTCACGTCGAGCCACTCGTCGACGAGTGCGAGCGGTGTCACGGGCCGGACAGCCAGCGCGTCACCCGCGCGGTAGGTCACGGGCAGGGGGCTGGACGACGTGTCGAGCAGGACCTCACGCACCTCCTTGGCCGACCCGGGTTCGCCCAGACGACGACGCCCGACGAGGCGCGCGGTGCCCGGTGCCGCGCGTGTGGCACGCGTCGCGCCGGCCTCCTGCGGAGACACGAGAGGCGCGCTCGTCACCGCACCGCGGCGTGCGGTGCCGTCCGCGGCCTCGGCCCCCGGCCCGCCTGCGAGCGCCGCGACGAGGGTCGTGACCCACCGCTCGACGGCGTCGTCGTCACCGGGCTCGCGGTCCAGCCGCTCGACCAGGCGCTGTCCGCCCAGCTCGGCGAGCCGGTGGTCGAGACGGCGCCCGTGCCCGCAGAACCGGTCGTACGCCGGGTCGCCGAGCGCGAGCACCGCGAAGCGCGCGCCGGCGAACGACGGCGCCTGCGGGTCGGCGAGCAGCTCCCACATCGCCGTGCCGTTGTCGGGGGCGTCGCCGTCGCCGAACGTGCTGGTCACCAGGACGACGTCGGCGTGCCGCGGCAGGTCGTCGAGAGCGTCGTCCATCGCGACGATGCGCGGTGAGCACCCGGCGTCGGTGAGGCGGTGCGCGACGGTGCGCGCGACGTCCTCCGCCGTCCCCGTCTGCGAGGCCCACAGGACCGTCACGGTGCGGGTCGCCGTCTCCGGCGCGGGCTCCCGCGGCGCCCGCGAGAACATGCCCGCCAGCACGCCGTCGACCCACAGCGCGTGGTCCCCCCGCAGCGGTGCGGTCGGCGGCAGCACAGGCGTGCCGGGAGGTCCGCCACCGAGCCCGGCGAGGAAGCCCGCGAGGTAGCGGCGCTCGTCGTCCCCGAGCACGGGCGGGGCGACCTCGTCGACGCCGAGCGCGGCCGCGAGCGCGCGCATCGTCGCCGGGCCGTCGAACGTCGCGGCGTCCTTGACAGACGCGGCCACCTCGCCCGGCACGGCGCCCTCGCCCGGCACCCCGCCGGTCCTCGGCCCGCCCACGACCTCGCGGGCCGGTGCCTCGTCGGGCGTCACGACCACGACCGGCGTCAGCGCGACCGCGCACGCCTTGAGCTCGGGCTGGAACGACAGCGGGTCGACGGCGTCGTTGGTGACGGCGTTGACAGCCAGGTACTCCCCGAAGACGTCGTTCCAGTGGAAGGGCGCGAAGCACGTGCCGGGCGGCACGCGGTCGGTGACGACGACGGGCAGCACGGCGCGCCCCCGGCGCGACGCGACCTCGACGGGCGCGCGGTCCACGATCCCCAGGTGTGCCGCGTCCTGCGGGTTGACCTCGACGAACGGCCCGGGCTCGAGCCTGTTGAGCGCCGGCACCTTGCCCGTCTTCGTCATCGTGTGCCACTGGTGCTGCACGCGACCGGTCGTGAACCAGAAGGGGTGGTCGTCGTCGGGCGTCTCGGCCGGGTCGGCGTGCGGGCGGGCGTGGAAGACCGCGCGCCCCGTGGGTGTCGCGAAGGCCAGGCGCGGGCGCGTGCCGTCGGCGTGGGTGAGCAGGGGCTGGTGCTCGCCGTCGTTGAGGTAGCGCACAGGGTTGCGCGCGGGCGCGTCGGGTGACGAGCAGGGCCACTGCACGGGCTCGCGGCGCAGCCGGTCGTACGTGACGCCGCGCAGGTCGTATCCGGTGCGCGGGTTGGACGCCTGCCGCAGCTCCTCGAAGACCTCCTGCGGCGAGCCGTACGCGAACCCCTCGTAGCCCATGGCGGTCGCCACCCGGGCGACGAGCTGCCAGTCGGGCAGCGCCTGACCGGGTGCGGCCAGCGCACGGCGCGCGAGGGTCATGGTGCGCTCGGAGTTCACCATGACGCCGTCGGCCTCCGACCACATGGCGGCGGGCAGCACGACGTCCGCGTAGGCGTTGGTCTCGGTGTCCGCGAACACGTCCTGCGTGATGACGAGCTGGGCGCGCTCCAGCCCCTCGATGACGGTGCGGCGGTTGCCGACCGAGGCCACCGGGTTGGTGCAGATCACCCAGCACGCGCGGATCTCGCCGTCGGCCATGCGCCGGAACATGTCGACGGTGCCGGTGCCCACGCCGTCCGCCCGGATCGTGCCGCGGGGCACGCCCCACAGGTCCTCGCAGAAGGCGCGGTCCTCGGGGTCCAGCACGGTGCGCTGCCCGGGAAGACCGGGGCCCATGTACCCCATCTCACGCCCGCCCATGGCGTTGGGCTGCCCCGTCAGGGAGAACGGCCCACTCCCCCGCCGCCCGATCGCGCCGGTCGCGAGGTGGAGGTTGACCAGCGCGTTCGTGCTCCACGTCCCGTGCGTCGACTGGTTCAGGCCCATCGTCCAGCAGGACACCCAGTCCCGCGCCCCGGCGATGAGGTCGGCCGCGGCGCGCAGGTCCGCCGCGGGCACGCCCGTGAGCCGCTCGACGACGTCCGGCGGGTAGTCGGCGACGAACGCCGGCATCTGCTCCCAGCCCTGGGTGTGCTCGGCGACGAACTCCTCGTCGACCGCACCCGCCTCGACGAGCAGGTGGAGCAGCCCGTTGAGCAGCGCGAGGTCCGACCCCGGGCGCACCTGCAGGAACAGGTCGGCCTTGTCGGCGGTCGCGGTCCGGCGCGGGTCGACGACGATCAGCTTCGCCCCGGCCTTCACCCGGTCGAGCAGGCGCAGGAACAGCACGGGGTGGCAGTCGGCCATGTTCGCACCGACGAGCAGGAACACGTCGGCGTGGTCGAGGTCCTCGTAGGAGCCGGGCGGGCCGTCGGAGCCCAGCGACAGCTTGTAGCCCGTGCCTGCGCTGGCCATGCAGAGCCGCGAGTTCGACTCGATCTGGTTGGTGCGCCAGAAGCCCTTCGCCAGCTTGTTGGCGAGGTACTGGGCCTCGATGCTCATCTGCCCGGACACGTACAGCGCGATCGCGTCGGGCCCGTCGCGGTCGAGGATCTCGCGCAGCCGGTGCGCGACCGTCGCGATCGCCGCGTCGACGTCGACCGGCACGGGCTCGGTGCCGCGCTCGGTGCGCACGAGCGCGGTCGTCAGCCGCCCGCCCGCGGCGAGCATCGTGGCGCTCGTCGCGCCCTTGGTGCACAGCCGCCCGGCGTTCGCGGGGTGCGACCGGTCGCCGCTCGCGCGACGCACCGTGCCGTCGTCGCCGACGTCGAGCACGATGCCGCAGCCCACTCCGCAGTACGAGCACACGGTCGCGACCTGGGTCGCGGCCGTGCGCTCGTCCTGCGCCGTCGTCGTGAGCGTCATCAGATGAGCGCGTCGCCGAACGCCGAGCCGCGGCGGCCGTACACGACCCACGTCGTGGCCGCCATGACGGCGTACATCGCGACGATCACCCACAGCGCGGCCTCGATGCCGCCGGTCTGCGTGGTGGAGACCGCGAAGCCGCGCGGGATGAGGAAGCCGCCGACGGCGCCGACGGCCCCGGCGATCCCGATGCACCCGGCGGCGACCTTGGCGCGCCGCGCCCGGTCGACGTCGTCGCCCGCGCCGTGCCGGAACACCGCGGGGATCATGCGGTACACCGAGCCGTTGCCGGCGCCGGTGGCGAGGAACAGCAGAAGGAACGAACCGAAGAACAGGCCGAACGACCCCGAGCGCAGGGCGAAGATCGCGGACACCGTGCCCGCCGCCATGACGCCGAACGCCACGACCGTCACGAGGGCCCCGCCCAGCCGGTCGGCGAGGATGCCGCCCGCGGGCCGGGCGACGGACCCCACCAGTGCGCCGAGGAACGCGATCGACAGGGTCATGGCCGGGAACTCGTTCTTCAGCAGCGTCGGGAACGCGCCCGAGAACCCGATGAACGAGCCGAACGTGCCGATGTAGATGAACGAGATGATCCAGGTGTGCCTCTGGCGGGCCGCCGAGCCGTAGGCCCGCGGGTCGGTCGCGGCGTCCTTGACGTTGTCCATGTACCGCCACGCGAGCACCGCGGCGACGACGGCGAGGGGCACGAACATCAGACCGGCACGCTCGAGGTGGACCCCCGCGCCGATGACGATCACCAGCGGCACCGCGAGCTGCACCGCCGCCGTGCCGATGTTGCCGCCGGCGGCGTTCAGGCCCAGCGCACGGCCCTTCTCCCGCTCGGGGTAGAAGAACGAGATGTTCGCCATCGAGGAGGCGAAGTTGCCGCCGCCGACGCCGGCGAGCGCGGCGACGACCAGCAGGACGGTGAAGGACAGGTCCGGCCGCTGGACGGCCCAGGCGAGCGCCCCGGCCGGCGCGAGCAGCAGCAGGGCCGACACGATCGTCCAGTTGCGGCCGCCGAACACCGGCACCGCGAACGTGTACGGGATGCGCAGCGTCGCCCCGACGAGCGAGGGCACGGCGATCAGCCAGAACATCTGGTCGGACGTCAGCGCGAAGCCCGCCTCCGGGAGCTGCGGCACGACGATGCTCCACAGCGCCCACACGGCGAAGCCGAGGAACTCGGCGAAGATCGACAGGACGAGGTTGCGGCGCGCGACCGCGCGTCCGACGGCCTGCCACTGGTCGGTGTTCTCGGGGTCCCAGCCGTGCAGCCAGCGGCCGCGGTGGCGGACGAGCTCGGGTGCGGTCCCGGGCGGGGTGAGGACCACGGCACCGGATCCGTGGGCGACGGAGGTCGGCGGCGGGGCGGACGCCTCCTCGGGTGCGGGCGTCGTCGGGGTCTGGGTCACGGGAGCCTCCGGGCGTCGGGCCGCGTGCGGGAGGGGCACGCGGGTTCGGGCGTCGGTGCCGGGCCGCGGCCCGGCGGGGCGTCGCCGCGAGGTGCCGCCCGTCGCGTCCGACGCTAGGGACGCCGTGTTTCACCCGTTCGCGCGTCCGCGTAACCCTCCGCGAACGTTCCCCGCACAGCCCTGCGTCGGGTCGTGTGAGGACGGCAGGTTGCGGACGTCCGGGGGCGCGGCACGCGCGGGCGGCCGCTCAGCGCGAGACGACGAACCGGCCCGACGCGACGCGCCCCGCGTCTTCATGACGTGCGTGACGAACGCGTAAGAGCCGCCCCGCGGGCGAGCGGTCCTGACAGGAAGGCGCCGGCTCGCCCGGTCCGGACCGTGGACCGCCGACCGGTCGCCCTGGTTGGATCGAGCCATGCCCGACCTCGACGCCCTGGCCACCGACCTCCTCGCCGCGGCCGCCGCCGACCCGCACGGTCGTGCCGCACAGCTCGTCGTGCACGACGGCGAGCTGCGCCAGACCGTGCTCGCGCTGGTCGCCGGGGCCCGCCTCGGCGAGCACTCCTCACCGCCGGCGGCGAGCCTGCAGGCGCTGTGCGGGCACGTGCGCGTCGAGGTCGGCGACGCCCTGCAGCAGGAGGTCACCGCCGGGGAGCTGTGGGAGCTCACGCACGAGCGCCACTCGGTGGTCGCCCTCGAGGACAGCGTGCTCCTGCTCACGACCGTGACGGGGGTCGAGACCCGACCGCACGGGTGAGCAGCTCGACGCAGCGGATGCTCCGACGCGCTCAGGCGGGGTGGTCGCCGCCGCCCGCCAGCTGCGACAACGCGTGCGGCAGGACGCTGCCCAGCACCTCGAGCGCGTCCCGCGCGGCCCCCGCCGAGCCCGCGACGTTGACGACGAGCGTGCGCCCCGCCACGCCCGCGACCCCGCGCGACAGGACGCCGGCGGGCACGCCGCGGCGGACCGCGTCGGCCCGCAGCGCCTCCGCGATGCCGGGCACGACGCGGTCGACCACCGCGAGCGTCGCCTCGGGCGTCCGGTCGCGCGGCCCCAGACCGGTGCCCCCGGTCGTGAGCACGAGCGCGGCCCCGTCGGCGACGGCACGGCGCAGCGCACGCTCCACCGGCATCCCGTCGGGTACGACGACCGCGTCGTCGACGCGCAGCCCCAGCGCCCGCAGCCCGTCGACCAGCAGCGCGCCCGACACGTCGGCGTACCGCCCCGCGGCGGCTCGGTCGGACGCCGTCACGACGACCGCGAGCGGCGCGTCGGCCACGTCACTCACGCGTCCACGTCCCGCTGCGCCCACCGGACTTCTCCTCGACCCGCAGGTCGGTCAGGTACGCACCGCGGTCGACGGCCTTGACCATGTCGACGAGCGTCAGCCCGGCCGCGGCGACGCAGGTCAGCGCTTCCATCTCGACGCCCGTGCGGTCGGCGGTGCGCACGCGCGCGTCGATGGTCACGCCGTCGTCGACGACCTCGAGCTCCACGCTCACGCCGTGGATCGCGATCGGGTGGCACAGCGGCACCAGGTCCGGCGTGCGCTTGGCCGCCTGGATGCCCGCGATGCGCGCGACCGCGAGCGCGTCGCCCTTCGGCACGCCCTCGCCGCGCAGCAGCGCGACGACCTGGGGGGTCGTGACGAGCCGGCCCGTGGCGCGCGCGCTGCGCACGGTGACGTCCTTGTCGGCGACGTCGACCATGCGGGCGGTGCCGCGGGCGTCGACGTGCGTCAGCCGGTCGCGCCCGGTCGGTCGCTGGTGGTCGGTCGGTCCGTCGTTCTCGGTCACGCGTCGTGCTCCCTCAGGTCGATGGCGGTCACGGGTGATCCCGCGGCCAGCTGCGTGACGTCCTCGGCCACGTCGACGAGCGCGTCCGCCCGGGCGAGCGCACCGAGCAGGTGCGAGCCGGGACCGCCGACGAGCTCGGCGACGGGTGTGCCGGTCGACCAGTCGAGGCGGGCGCGCAGCAGCTGGCGTCGTCCGGCGGGCGACCGGACGTCGGTGGTGAGGACCGCCGTGAGCCGGCGCCGGTGCACGTCGCGCGCGCCGAGCATGCGGCGCAGCAGCGGGCGGACGAACACCTCGAACGACACGAACGAGCTCACCGGGTTGCCCGGCAGCGCGAGGACGGGGGTGCCGTCCGCGAGCACCCCGACGGCCTGCGGCTTGCCCGGTTGCATGCGCACGTGCACGAGCTGCGTGGTGCCGTCGGCGAGCAGCGCGTCGCGCACGACGTCGTACGCACCGACCGACACGCCTCCGGTGGTCACGACGACGTCGGCCCGCGCGGCGAGGTCGGCGAGCGCGGCCCGCACGGCGTCGACGTCGTCGCCCACCGCGACGACCGCCACCACGTCGGCACCGGCGGCGGCCGCGGCGGCCGCCAGCTGCGGCCCGTTGGACTCGTGGATCTGCCCGTGGCGCAGCGGGTCTCCCGGGGCGACCAGCTCGGTGCCCGTGGACAGCACGGCGACGCGCGGACGGGCGTGCACCTCGACGGACGCGTGCCCGGTGGCGGCCAGGAGGCCCACCGCCCCGGCCCCGAGCAGGTCGCCGGCACGCAGCACGACGTCCCCGGCACGCACGTCCTCGCCGCGACGCCGCACGTGCGCGCCGGCCGTGACGACGCCGTCCAGGCGCACGCGGCTCGTGCCGCCGTCGGTCAGCTCGACGGGCAGCACCGCGTCGGCGCCGGCCGGCACGGGCGCGCCCGTCATGATGCGGACCGCGGCACCGGGGGGCAGCCGGACGGTGCGCGTGTCCCCCGCGGGCACGTCGTCGACGACGTCGAGGACCGCACCGGGCCGCAGCTCGCCCGCGCGCACCGCGTACCCGTCCATGGCCGAGCTGTCCCACGGCGGCAGGTCGACCGCGCTGCGCACGTCGCTCGCCAGGGCGCGACCGCGCACGGCGGCCACGGCGACGGTCTGCGCCGGGAGGGGGCCCGCGAGAGCCAGGACGGCGGCGGCGTGCTCGTCGAGCGACCGGACGGTGCGCGCCGGCAGCGCCGGTCCGGCGGGGGCGTCGACCATGCGCCCAACCTACTGCGAGGGGGCGGACCGCCCGCACCGTGACATCCCGGGTGTGCCGGCCTCGCGCCGTCCGTATAGTCACGGGATGCGAGCGGTGAGCGCCGCGGGCGCCGCGGCGCCGCGCGAGGGGGGCCTGGCCGACCGGTACGGCCGGGTCGCGACCGACCTGCGGGTGTCCCTGACCGACCGGTGCAACCTGCGCTGCGCGTACTGCATGCCGGCCGAAGGGCTGCCGTGGGCGCCGGACGACACCGTGCTCACGGACGCGGAAGTGGTGCGGCTGGTCCGCATCGGCGTCGAGCACCTCGGCATCCGGGAGGTCCGGTTCACGGGCGGCGAGCCGCTCCTGCGCCGCGGGCTGGAGGGCATCGTCGCCGCGACCGGTGAGCTGCGCACGGCCGACGGTGCACGCGTGCGCACCGCCCTGACGACCAACGGCCTGGGCCTCGACAAGCGCGCGGGGGCCCTCGCGGCCGCGGGCCTCGACCGCGTCAACGTCTCCCTGGACTCCCTCGACCCCGCACGGTTCGCCACGATCACCCGGCGGGACCGGCACGCCGACGTGCTCGCGGGCCTGGCCGGTGCGGCGGCAGCAGGTCTGTCGCCCGTGAAGGTGAACGCCGTGCTGGTGCGGGGCGTCAACGACGACGAGGCCGTGCCGCTGCTGACGTGGGCGCTCGAGCACGGGTACCACCTGCGCTTCATCGAGCAGATGCCGCTGGGTCCGCACGGCTCCTGGCGGCGCGAGGACCTGGTGACGGCGCGGGAGATCCTGGACGCCCTGGCGGCCGCCTTCGACCTGGAGGCCGAGCCGGACGGCGCACGCGGCGGGGCGCCTGCCGAGACGTGGCACGTGCGAGGTCACCCGGGGGCGACGGTCGGTGTGATCGGCTCGGTGACGCGACCCTTCTGCGGCGCCTGCGACCGGACGCGGCTGACGGCCGACGGCCAGGTCCGCAGCTGCCTGTTCGCGCGGCACGAGGACGACCTGCGGGGGCTGCTGCGGCAGGGCGCGGACGACGAGACGGTCGCCGCCGCGTGGCGCAGGGCGATGCGCGGCAAGGCGGCGGGCCACGGCATCGACGACCCGACGTTCCTGCAGCCGGCGCGGACCATGAGCGCGATCGGAGGATGACGCGGTGACCACGACGCGACCGGGGACGAGCGACCCGACCGCCACCCCCGCGTACGCCGCCCTCGTCGAGGTGCGGTACTTCGCGGCCGCTGCCGAAGCCGCGGGGTGCGACGTCGAGCAGGTCGAGCTGCCCGCCGGCACGACCGTGGGAGCACTGCTCGACGCGCTCGCCGAGCGTCACGGACCGGCGCTGCGCGACGTGGCCGCGCGGTGCGCGCTGCTCGTCGACGGCGTGCTGCACCGCGACCGCGACGCGCCGGTCGGCTCCCCCGTGCGCATCGACGTGCTGCCCCCGTTCGCCGGAGGCTGACGCCCGTCGACTCCCGGCTCAGGCGCTGTTGACCCACTCGTGCCCGCCGGCGGCCAGGTCCTGCCGCTTCCACACCGGCAGGTGGGTCTTGATCTCGTCGACGAGCTCGGCGGCGGTCGCGAACGCCTGCTGCCGGTGCGCGGCGGACACCGCCACGCCGAGCGCGCACTGGCCCACCGCGAGCGCTCCGACGCGGTGCACGCACGCGACGGCGTCGACGTCGCTGCGGGCGACGACCTGCTCGACGACGCGGCGCACGACGTCGTCGGCGTCGGGGTGCGCGACGTACTTCAGCCCGGTCACGCCACGTCCGTCGTCGTGGTCGCGCACGACACCGGCGAACGTCACGACCGCCCCCGCGGCGGCGTCGGCGACCGCGCGGGCCAGGGCGTCGACGTCGACGGGCTCGGAGGTGACCCGCGCCAGCACGACGCGGCGGGCGGGGGTGTGCGCGCGCAGGGTGGTCACGGACGTCAGCCTAGGGGCCCGAAGCCGTCCCGCGACCGCAGCATCGTGCCGCAGGTGCGGCAGGAACCAGCGCTGCAGGCCGCGCCTGCGGCACGAGCCCCTAGGCTGGCGACGTGCCGACCTACCGCGTGACCGAGGCCGCGACGCTGCTGGGCGTCAGCGACGACACCGTGCGTCGCTGGATCGACTCGGGTCGGCTCGCGTCGACGCGCGCACCCCACGGGCACCACGAGATCGACGGCGTCGCGCTCGCCGAGCTCGCGCGGACGCTCGGCACGGAACCCGAGCCCGGCAGCAGCCGACGCTCCACCCGCAACCGCCTGCGCGGCATCGTCACGCGGGTCGTGCGCGACACGGTCATGGCCCAGGTCGAGCTCCAGGCAGGGCCGTACCGGATCGTCTCCCTGATCAGCCGCGAGGCGGCCGACGAGCTCGGGCTCGAGCCGGGCGTCGTGGCGGTCGCCTCGGTGAAGGCGACCGACGTCGCCGTCGAGCACGTCGAGGGCCGATGAGCCGACGCCCGCGGACCGCCACCCTCGCCCTCGCGCTCGGGTTCGCCGTGGCAGGGTGCGCGGCACCGGCGCCGAGCGCCCCGCCCGCCGCCGCGCCCGGTGGCGCACCCGTGCTCGAGGGCACGCTCGTGGTGCTGGCGGCAGCCTCCCTCACCGACGTGGTGACGGACCTCGCCGCACGGCTGGAGTCCGCGCACCCCGGGCTGACCGTCGAGACCGGGTTCGGTGCGAGCTCGACCCTCGCCGCCCAGGTCGTCGCCGGCGCACCGGCGGACGTCCTGGTGACCGCGAACCGCGAGACGATGGCCCTCGCGACGGAGGCCGTCGGCGGCGAGCCGGTCGTCGTGGCGCGCAACCGGCTGCAGCTCGCGGTCCCGGCCGGGAACCCCGGCGGGGTGACGTCGCTGGCCGACCTCGCCGACGCGACCCTGACGATCGCACTGTGCGCCCCCGAGGTCCCGTGCGGCGCCCTCGCCGAGCAGGTCCTGGCGCGGGCCGGGGTCAGCGCCGCGCCCGACAGCCTCGAGCGGGACGTGCGCGGCGTCCTGACGCGGCTCCGCCTCGACGAGGTGGACGCGGGGCTCGTCTACCGCACCGACGTCGCGGCTGCGGCCGGAGACGTCGAGGGCATCGACCTGCCCACCGACGTGGACGTACCGACCGACCACCCCGCCGTCGTGCTGCCCGACGCGCCCCACCCCGAGGCGGCGGCGGCGTTCCTGACGCTGCTGCGCGGACCCACCGGCCGCACGGTGCTCGCCGAGGCCGGGTTCGACCTCCCGTGAGCGCTCGACGACGCCGGACCTCGCCGGGCGGCGTGCTCCTGGCCGCCCTGGCGTCCGTCGGCACCGCCGTGCTCGTCCTGCCGCTCGTCGCGCTGCTGGTCGCGACGCCGTGGTCCGCGCTGCCCACGCTGATGGCCGACCCGGCGGTGCTGCAGGCGCTGCGACTCTCGTTGCTGACGGCCGGCTCCGCGACCCTCGTCGCGCTCGTGCTCGGGGTGCCCCTCGCGTGGGTCCTCGCCCACGACGACCTGCGCGGTGCGTGGCTGCTGCGCGCCCTGGTGACGGTGCCGCTCGTGCTGCCGCCGGTGGTGGGGGGCGTCGCGCTGCTGCTGCTGCTCGGCCGCCGGGGCCTGCTGGGCGGTGCGCTCGACACGTGGTTCGGCGTCACCGTGCCGTTCACGTCGGTCGCCGTCGTCCTCGCCCAGGTCTTCGTGTCGCTGCCGTTCCTCGTCCTGTCCGTCGAGGGCGCGCTGCGGGGCGCGGACCGCCGGCGCGCGCTCGCCGCGCAGACCCTGGGCGCCTCCCCCGCGTACGTGCTGCGACGCGTCACGCTGCCGACCGTCGCCCCCGGCGTCGCCGCGGGCGCCGCGCTGTGCTTCACGCGCGCGCTGGGCGAGTTCGGAGCGACGGTGACGTTCGCCGGCAGCTTCCCCGGCACGACCCGCACGATGCCGCTCGCGGTCTACCAGGCGATGGACTCCGCACCCGAGCAGGCCGTCGCGATGTCGGTCCTGCTGCTGCTGCTCTCGGTGGCCGTGCTGGTCGCCCTGCGCGGTCGGTGGCTGGGCGGCCTGCCCGGCGCGCACGCGGTCCGGTCCGGGCGGGTGCCGCGGTGACGCTCGACGTGCGGGTGCGCGTGACCAGGGGCGCCTTCTGCCTGGACGTCGCGGTGCGGGTGCCGGCGGGCACCGTGCTCGCGGTCATGGGTCCCAACGGCAGCGGCAAGTCCACGCTGCTGGAGGCGGTCGCGGGCCTGGCCCCGCTGACCGCCGGGCACGTGCGCCTCGCGGACGACGTGCTCGCGGACGTCGCGGCCGGACGGCACGTGCCGCCCCACGAGCGCCGCCTCGGCGTCGCGCTGCAGGACGGCCTGCTCTTCGGTCATCTCACGGCGCGCGAGAACGTGGCCTTCGGCCCCCGTGCACAGGGCGTGCGCGCCGGCGACGCACGCGCGGCCGCGGACGCGCTGCTCGCCGACGTCGGGCTGGCCGGGCTCGCGCGCACGCGCGCGGACCGGCTCTCGGGAGGGCAGGCGCAGCGGGTGGCGGTGGCCCGGGCGGTCGCGGCCCGTCCACGGGCACTGCTGCTCGACGAACCGTTCGGCGCCCTGGACGCCGCGACCCGCGCGCCGGTGCGCGCCGTGGTGCGCCGGGCGGTCGCGACCGGGCTGCCCGCGCTCGTCGTGACGCACGACCTGCGCGACGCGCTCGAGCTCGCGGACCACCTGCTCGTCCTGCAGGACGGGCGAGAGGTCCAGCGCGGCACACCCGCGGACGTGGCGTCGGCGCCCGCGACGCCCTACGTCGAGCACGTCGTCGCGGCAGCGGCGTGGCCGGGGTCGTAGCGTGGCCGAGGTGACACCTCCACCGGCGTTCGTCGTCGTGCTGACCGGCGGGACCGCCCGGCGCCTCGGAGGGGTCGACAAGACCGCGCTCGACGTCGACGGGCGCCCCGTCCTGCACCGGCTGCTGGACGACGTCGGTCCGCTGCCCGTCGTCGTCGTCGGACCAGCGCAGGACGTCGGCCGTGACGTCGTGTGGACGCGGGAGGACCCACCGCTCGGCGGCCCCCTCGCGGCGACGGCCGCCGGCGTCACGGCGGGGCTCGTCGCGCACCCGGCGGCGGAGGTCGTCGTCCTGCTGGCCGGCGACCAGCCGTTCGCCGGCGTCGCGGTGGACGCGTTGCGTGACGCCCTGGCGTGCGACGACGAGGTCGACGCCGCGCTCGCGGCCGGGCCTGACGGGCGCGCCCAGCCGTTGCTCGCGGCCTACCGTCTGGCGGCCGTGCGGGAACGCCTCACGGGTGACGTGCACGGCCGGCCCGTGCGCGACCTGGTGCGCGGGCTGCGCACCGTCCTGCTGCCGGTGGCTCGCGGCACGGCGCTCGACGTGGACGACGCCGCCGACCTGGCACTCGCACGCCGCCTCGCGCGCGGGCTCAGCCCGGGGCCGGATCCCACGCGCTGAGCAGCTCGCCCACCTGGGCCAGCGCGTCGCGGACGGCAGCGGCCACGTCCTCGCCCTGGGCCGCGGCGCGTCCGGCCGCGAGCCCCACGACGTACGCGGTGAGCGGTGCAGCCGGCCGTACGACGCCGTGCGCGACGTCGCGCACCATGTCGAGCACGTCGTCCTGCGTGGCCGCCACCAGCGCGGGGTCCACCCCGAGCGTCGGCGCGACCAGCCGCGTCCACTCCTCCAGCACGTCCATCGCCACCTCCGAGGACGACCCTAGGCGCCCGGCACCCCCGTCGGCCGCTCACCGGGCGGGGCGAAGGCGTGCGCGCGGTGCCGGGCGGACATCTCCTCGACGAGCTCGGCCTGCTCGCGCGAGCGGGCCACGAGCGCGTCGAGCCGCTGCGGGTCCAGGCCGAGCGCGTCGGCGTGCTCCCGCAGCGTCGTCCACCCCAGACGCTTGCCCTCGAGCCCCGAGCGCAGGATCTCGAGCTCGAGGACCAGCGAGAGGGGTGAGCGGCTGCGGACCCGGCCGTTCGGCTTGAGCCGCGCGACGTGCTCGGCGAGGGCCGCGCCCGCGTGCTTCCACCGCGAGAGCGTGAACCCGAGGTCGCGGGCGGTGGCCTCGTGCACGTCGCGCTCCTGGCGCAGCTCGCGGGCCAGCCGTGCGAGCACCTGCGCGTCGTCGCCCGCGTCGGGGTTACGGCTCATCCGCTCGACGCGCGCCGAGACGGCGCTGGCGCCGGTGATGTGGTCGTTGATGTACGTCCGGACGAGCGCCGGGTCGAGCGGCTCGTCGGTGTGCTGCGTCATCGCGTCCTCCCGGGTCGACGTCACCCGATCCTGCGGTGCCGCGCGCCCGGGCGCACGCCGGGACCGGTGGGTCAGACGCTCTCGGTGCGCGGGGTCGGCGGCGGCCCCGCCTGCTGCGCCTCGCGCTCGACCAGCTGCTCACGCCGGCTCGACTCCCGCGGCCGGTACACGACGCGCGAGTGGAACGTGAAGCGCACCACGAAGGCGACGGCGATGGTGATCGCCGTCGCGAGCACGGCGGCGACGTGCATGGTCTCGACCAGCAGCGCCATGACCGGCATCCGGACCAGGGTCTCGACGTTGTTGAACGTGAACGACTGCGCGAACCGTGACCACACGCCCTTGCCCTCGTGCCGCAGGTCGCGGAACACGAAGCGCTCCTGCAGCAGGAAGTTGCCGACGATGGTGAGCTCCGCTGCGACGAGGGCCGCGAGCAGCCACGGAGCGCCGAGCCTGGTGAGCAGCGCCACGATCGCCACGTTCGCGACGGCGCCCATCCCGCCGATGATCGCGAACCGGGACATGCGGCCGAAGCGCAGACCCGCGAGCTGCCACATGAAGTGCACGCCCTGCGCGAGGTTCGCCTTGGACTCCCCCGCGAACCGCGACCCGAACACGAACGGCACCTCGACGACCCGCATGGGGTGCCGCGCGAGGATCTCGAGGAGGATCTTGAACCCGCGGGGGCGCAGCGCCTCGAGGTCCACCGCGGCCTTGCGCACGGCGAAGAAGCCGGTCATGGGGTCCGAGCAGTCCCGCAGCCGCACGGGGAACATCGCGCGCGTCACCGCGGTCGACGCGGAAGACACCGCCTGTCGCACGACGCCCGACAGCCCGGCGCTCGACCCGTCCCCGATGTACCGCGACGCGACGACGACGTCCACGTCCGGGTCCTGGACACGCGCCACCAGGCTGGGGATCAGCTCCGGCGGGTGCTGCAGGTCGCCGTCCATGACGAGGAAGTACGGCGTCGTCGACGCACGCACGCCCTCGAGCACGGCACCACCGAGGCCGCCTTCCGGCTCGTCACGGTGGATCACCCGCACCGGGAGCTCGGCCGTCGGCGCGACGGCCCGCACCACGTCCGCGGTGTCGTCGGACGAGTCGTCGACGAACAGCAGCTCGACGCCCAGGCCGCGCGTGGCCGCGCCGACCCGACGGACGAGCTCGGCGACGTTGGGCGCCTCGTTGAACGTCGGCACGATGACGGTGACGCGCGCGTCGTTCCGCTCGGGCGTTGCGGTCATGAGGGCCTCGCTTCGTTCTCCGCCGACCCTGCCGACTCTGGCGCGGGTTCTGACACGGTATCCGACAGCGCGGTCGAGACCGAGGGGACGCAGATCCCTAAACGCTTCGGACGATCCCGCCCCGGTGACGCGCCCCCGCGCGGGACCGGGACCGCTCTGCCACCATGACGCACGTGAAGCGCGACATGACCGCCCACCTGACCCTCGACGTCACCTCCCCCGCGCGCCTGGTCCTCGAGGTGGCCGTCGCCCTCCTGCACGACCCGACGGAGCAGCTCACGGTCACGTCCGCCGGTCGGGCCGTCACGCCGCGCGAGGTGGTCGACCCGCACGGGACCCGGCTGCACGTCCTCGACGTGGACCCCGGCCCGCTCACCGTGGACTACCGCGCGAGCGTCACCGGCCGTGCCGAGCAGGATCTCGGCGGCCCCTCCGACGAGCTGGTCTACCTGCGCCCGAGCCGCTACTGCGAGTCCGACGAGCTCGCCCCCACGGCACGCTCGGAGTTCCGGGGACTGACGGGTGTCGACCTGCTCGCGGCGGTGAGCTCCTGGGTCGGGACCCGCCTCGCGTACGTCCCGGGCGCGAGCCTGCCGACGGACGGCGCCGTGCGCACGCTGCTCGCCCGCCGGGGCGTGTGCCGCGACTTCGCGCACCTCGTCGTCGCCCTCCTGCGCGCTCTCGACGTCCCGGCGCGGGTCGTCGCCGTGTACGCACCCGGGCTGGACCCCATGGACTTCCACGCGGTGGCCGAGGCGTACGTCGAGGGCCGCTGGCGGGTCGTCGACGCGACGACGCTCGCGCCGCGCTCGACCCTCGTGCGGATCGCGACGGGTCGCGACGCGTCCGACACCGCCTTCCTGTCGGTGCACCGCGGGACCGCGACGCTCCGGGAGATCGTCGTGAGCGCCGTCGCCGACACCCTCCCCGACGACGACGTGCGCGACCTGGTGTCCCTCGGCTGACCCTCGCCGGCGGCGCGCAGCGGACGTGACGCCGACCACACCGGCTCGAAGAGCCGACTCCACACCTCCCTGGCACGCTGGGCGCATGCACATCTGGCCCGGACGCCCCTACCCCCTCGGCGCCACCTACGACGGCACGGGGACCAACTTCGCGCTCTTCTCCGGCGTCGCCGAACGTGTCGAGCTGTGCCTCATCGCCGACGACGGCACCGAGACCCGCGTCGACCTGCCCGAGGTCGACGCCTTCGTCTGGCACGGCTACCTGCCGTCGATCGCCCCCGGTCAGCGGTACGGCTACCGCGTCCACGGGCCGTACGACCCGGCGGCCGGCCACCGCTGCGACCCCTCGAAGCTCCTGCTCGACCCGTACGCCAAGGCGATCGACGGGCAGATCGACGGCGACCCGTCGCTGTACTCCTACACGTTCGGCGACCCCGGGACCCGTAACGAGACGGACTCCGCGGGCCACACGATGACGTCGGTCGTCGTCAACCCGTTCTTCGACTGGGGGCACGACCGCCCGCCGGAGCACGAGTACCACGAGTCGGTGATCTACGAGGCGCACGTCAAGGGCCTGACGCGCCTGCACCCGGCCGTGCCGGAGGAGATGCGCGGCACCTACGCCGCGCTCGGCCACCCCGCGGTCGTCGAGCACCTGTCCGGCCTCGGCATCACCGCGGTCGAGCTCATGCCCGTCCACCAGTTCGTCAACGACTCCTCGCTGCAGGAGAAGGGGCTGTCGAACTACTGGGGGTACAACACGATCGGCTTCTTCGCGCCGCACAACGGCTTCGCGTCCGCGGCGGGCCGGGGCCAGCAGGTCCAGGAGTTCAAGTCGATGGTCAAGGCCCTGCACGCCGCGAACATCGAGGTCATCCTCGACGTGGTGTACAACCACACGGCCGAGGGCAACCACATGGGCCCGACGCTGAGCTTCCGCGGCATCGACAACGCGAGCTACTACCGCCTGGTCGACGACGACCAGTCGCACTACTTCGACACCACCGGCACGGGCAACTCGCTGCTGATGCGCTCACCCGCGGTGCTGCAGCTCATCATGGACTCGCTGCGCTACTGGGTGACCGAGATGCACGTCGACGGGTTCCGCTTCGACCTGGCGGCCACCCTCGCGCGGCAGTTCCACGAGGTGGACCGCCTGTCGGCGTTCTTCGACCTCGTGCACCAGGACCCGGTCATCTCGCAGGTCAAGCTGATCGCCGAGCCCTGGGACCTCGGCGAGGGCGGCTACCAGGTCGGCGGCTTCCCGCCGCTGTGGACCGAGTGGAACGGCAAGTACCGCGACACCGTGCGCGACTTCTGGCGCGGCGAGCCGTCCACCCTCGGGGAGTTCGCGAGCCGGCTGACGGGCTCGTCCGACCTGTACGAGCACACGGGTCGCCGGCCGATCGCCAGCATCAACTTCGTCACGGCGCACGACGGGTTCACGCTGCGCGACCTGGTGTCGTACAACGACAAGCACAACGAGGCGAACGGCGAGGACAACCGGGACGGCGAGAGCCACAACCGGTCCTGGAACTGCGGCGTCGAGGGAGCCACGGACGACGCGAAGGTCCTGGCCCTGCGCGCGCGCCAGCAGCGCAACTTCCTCGCCACGCTGCTGCTGTCGCAGGGCGTTCCGATGATGGCCCACGGTGACGAGCTGGGGCGCACGCAGGGCGGCAACAACAACGGCTACTGCCAGGACAACGAGATCACGTGGGTCGACTGGCACCTGGACGACGAGCGGCAGTCGCTGCTCGAGTTCACGCGCCGCGTCGTCCACCTCCGGCGGGACCACCCCGTCTTCCGGCGGCGCCGGTTCTTCGCGGGCGCCGCGGAGCACGGCGGCGAGTCCGACCTGCGGGACATCGCCTGGATGAGCCCGACGGGCGGCCACATGTCCGACGAGGCCTGGAGCTCGGAGCACGCGTTCGCCGTCATGGTCTTCCTCAACGGCGACGCGATCGACGAGCCGGACCTGCGCGGGCAGGACGTCGTCGACGACTCGTTCCTGCTGCTGTTCAACGGGCACTGGGAGAAGAAGCAGTTCCAGCTGCCGGGTGCCGAGTACGGCGCCGTGTGGACCGCGGTGCTCGACACCGACGCGCAGGTGCGCCCGGGTCGCGAGATCCGCTCGCGCGGCCGCGTGACCCTCGCCCCGCGGTCGATGGTGCTGCTCACGCGTCCGCCAGAGCGCGAGTCGCCGTCGTCGTCGGGCAGCGGCTCGGCGGCGACGGCCTCGCGCCAGGCGAGCCGGTCCGCGCGGGAGGGCGGGGCATGAGCGAGGCCACGCCGGAGCGCTCGGTGCCCGGGCGCCGGTCGGTGCGGGCACCGCACCGCGTCCCGGTGTCGACGTACCGCGTGCAGCTCGGTGCGGACCTGACGTTCGACGACGTCGCCGCGCGCGTCCCGTACTACGCGAGCCTCGGGGTCACCCACGTGTACCTGTCGCCGGTTCTCGAGGCGGCGCCCGGCTCGACGCACGGGTACGACGTGGTCGACCACGACCATGTCTCCCCCGTGCTCGGGGGCGAGGAGGGCCTGCGGCGGCTCGCGGAGGTGGCGCACGACGCAGGGCTCGGGCTCGTGCTCGACATCGTCCCCAACCACATGGCGGTCCCCACGCCGGTGTGGCACAACCGCGCGCTGTGGTCCGTGCTCGCGGACGGCTCGGACTCGCCGTTCGCGGCGTGGTTCGACGTCGACTGGTCCGCGGGCGACGGCGCGCTCCTCATGCCGGTGCTCGGTGACCGCATCGGTGCGGTGCTCGCACGCGACGAGCTGCGGGTCGAGGAGCTCGACGTGCCCGGCCTCGGGGAGCGCACGGTGCTGCGGTACCACGACCACGTGTTCCCCGTGCGGCCCGGCACCGAGCACCTGCCCCTCGCGGAGCTCGTCGAGCGGCAGCACTACCGCCTCGCGTACTGGAAGGTCGCCGACGAGGAGCTGAACTACCGCCGGTTCTTCGACGTCGGGACGCTCGTGGCCGTGCGCGTCGAGGACCCCGAGGTGTTCGACGCCACGCACGCGCTGGTCCTGCGGCTGCTGCGCGACGGCGTGGTCGACGGGCTGCGGATCGACCACCCCGACGGCCTGGCCGACCCCGCCGGCTACCTCGCGCGGCTGCGCGACGTGACGGAGGGGGCGTGGGTCGTCGTCGAGAAGATCCTCGCCGGCACCGAGGAGCTCCCCGACGACTGGGCGACCGCCGGGACCACCGGCTACGAGGCCCTGTGGCGCGTGCAGCAGACGTTCGTCGACCCCGGCGGCGCGGGCGTCCTCGGTTCGGTCATGCACCGGCTCACCGGCGACGTGTCCGACGCGTTCGACGCCGTCGAGGAGGACGCCAAGCGCGAGGTGGTCGACGGACCGCTGTACGCCGAGGTGCACCGGCTGACGAACCTCGCGGCGGAGATCTGCCACGAGGACCTCCGCCTGCGCGACCACACGTGGCGCGCGCTCGAGGACTGCCTCGTCGAGCTGCTCGTCGCGTTCGACCGCTACCGCGCGTACGTCGTGCCCGGCGAGCCGGCGCCCCCGACCTCGGTCGCCGTCATGACCGCGGCGGCGCAGCGGGCCCGCCGGCGGCTCGGCACCGAGCGCGACGAGACCATGGACGTGCTCGTCGACCTCCTGCTGGGGCGCGAGGCCGGGTCCGCCGGCCGGACCCGCGACCCCCGGCGCGACGAGCTCGTCGTGCGCTTCCAGCAGACCTGTGGCGCCGTCATGGCCAAGGGGGTCGAGGACACGGCGTTCTACCGCTGGACGCACCTCGTGGCGCTGTGCGAGGTCGGCGGCGAGCCCGCGCGGTTCGCGACGACCCCGACCGACCTGGCCGCGTGGGCCAGGCAGGCGCAGGCCTCGGCCCCGCTGGGCATGACGACGCTGTCGACGCACGACACGAAGCGCGGCGAGGACACGCGCGCGCGTCTCGGCGTGCTGTCCGAGCTGCCGCACGAGTGGTCGGCCCTCGTCGAGGACCTGCGCCGCGCGTCGGCGCCGTACCGCGGTGCGCTGCTCGACGGCCGCACCGAGTACCTGCTGTGGCAGACGCTGGTCGGCACGTGGACCGACGACGGCCCGCTCGAGGAGGACCGGCTCGTCGAGTACCTCCTCAAGGCCGTGCGGGAGGCGAAGTCGCACACCTCCTGGACCGCGCCCGACGACGCGTACGAGCAGGCCGTCCTGTCGACCGCGCGGCAGGCTCGCACGGACCCCGCCGTCCAGGGGCTGCTGGGCGACTGGGACGTGCGCGCACGCGAGGCGGTGCGCGCCGCGACGCTGGGTCAGAAGCTCGTGCAGCTGACGCTGCCGGGTGTGGCCGACGTGTACCAGGGCACCGAGGTGCCGAACCCCACCCTCGTCGACCCGGACAACCGCCGGCCCGTCGACGCGGACGAGCTCGCGGCACGGCTGGCGCGCCTCGACGAGGGCGCCGGGCCCCGCGGGCTGGCGGACGAGAAGCTGCTCGTCACGTCGCGCGCCCTGCGGGTGCGGCGCGACGTCGCGGAGGCGTTCGTGGGACCGGACGCGGGGTTCCTGCCGCTCCCGCACTCCTCGGGGCACGCGCTGACGTACGCGCGCACCGTCGGCGGGCAGCCGCGGGTCGCGGTGGTCGCGACCCGGCTCGCCGCCGCGGTGCAGCGGCTCGGCGGGTGGGCGGACCACACGGTCGCGCTCCCCGAGGGCAGGTGGCACGACGTCCTGACGGACCGGTTGGTGCCGGGCGGCGTCCAGCGCGTCGCGGACGTCCTCGAGCGGCTGCCGCTCGCGCTGCTGGTCCGGGAAGGAGCATGAGATGACCCTCGCGCCGCGTCTCTGGGCACCGTACGCCCGTGACGTCGACCTGGTGCTGCCGACCGAAGGCTCCCGCACGCCGCTGCAGCCGGGGACCGACGGGTGGTGGGCGTCGGACGTGACGCTCCCCCACGGCACCGACTACGCGTTCTCGCTCGACGGCGGCGCCCCGCGCCCCGACCCCCGGGCGGCGTGGCTGCCCGCGGGCGTCCACGGGCCGGCGCGCGTGTTCGACACCGGTCGCTTCGCGTGGACGGACCAGGGGTGGAGCGGCGTCGACGTGCGCGGTGCGGTGACGTACGAGCTGCACGTCGGCACGTTCACGCCCGGCGGCACGCTCACCTCGGCCGTCGAGCGCCTGGAGCACCTCGTGGCGCTGGGCGTCGACGTCGTCGAGCTGCTGCCGGTCGCCGCGTTCAACGGGCGGCACGGCTGGGGGTACGACGGCGTGGCGCCGTACGCCGTGCACGAGCCGTACGGCGGGCCCGCCGCGTTGCAGGCGTTCGTCGACGCCGCGCACGGCCTGGGCCTGGCGGTGTGCCTCGACGTCGTCCACAACCACCTGGGCCCGTCCGGCAACTACCTGCACGAGCTCGGGCCGTACTTCACCGACGCCCACAGCACGCCGTGGGGCGCCGCGATCAACCTCGACGGCCCCGGCTCGGAGCACGTGCGCCGCTGGATCTGCGACTCCGTGCTGCGGTGGGCGCGCGACTTCCACGTCGACGCCTTCCGCCTCGACGCCGTCCACGCGCTGCACGACGACTCGGAGCGGCACGTGCTGGCCCAGCTGTCCGACGAGGTCGCCGAGCTCGCCGAGGAGCTGGGACGTCCCCTCGGCCTGGTGGCCGAGTCCGACCTCAACGACGTCGTCACCCTGGGCTCCACGCAGGACGGCGGCTGGGGCATGACGGCCCAGTGGGCGGACGACGTGCACCACGCGATCCACGCGCTCGTGACGGGCGAGCGGCACGGCTACTACGTCGACTTCGGGTCGCCCGAGGTGCTGCGCACCGCGCTCACCCGGGTGTTCGTGCACGACGGCTCCGTGTCGACGTTCCGCGGCGAGCCGTGGGGCGCGCCGGTGCCGGACGACATCGACGGGCACCGTTTCGTGGTCTTCGACGCCAACCACGACCAGGTCGGCAACCGCGCGCTCGGCGACCGGCCCTCGTCCCGCCTCTACACCGGTGGCCTGGCCGCCCAGGCCGCGCTCGTGCTGCTCTCGCCGTTCACGCCGCTGCTGTTCATGGGCGAGGAGTGGGGCGCCACCACCCCCTGGCTGTTCTTCACGGACCACCCGGAGCCGGAGCTGGCCGCGGCCGTCCGCGAGGGCCGCGCACGCGAGTTCGGCGGTCACGGCTGGGCGGCGCTGTACGGCGGGGAGATCGAGGTGCCGGACCCGCAGGATCCCGCGACGTTCGCGGCGAGCGTCCTGGACTGGGCCGAGCCCACCCGCCCCGCCCACGCGCGGCTGCTGGAGTGGTACCGGGTCCTGGTGGCGCTGCGCCGGGCCGTGCCGGACCTGGGCTCGGGAGACCGGGTGCGCACGTCGCTGGACGTGCACCCGGTGCCCGGCGCCGGGGACGGCCCGTGGCAGGGCGCTCTGGTGGTGCACCGGGGTGATGCGCGCGTCGTCGTCAACCTGGCGCACTCGCCCGCAGCAGTGCCCGTGCCCGTGCGGCGCCCGGTCGAGGTCGTCGCGGACTGGGCGGGCGGCGTGGTCGTCCCCCCGGACCGTCCGGGCGACCCGTTGGTCGTGGAGGTGCCTGGGCGCGCGGTCGTCGTTCTCGCCTGACGCGGGCACCGCGGAGCAGCACCGCCCTGGCTCGGATCGTCCTCATCGCGGCCCTCGGGTCGCACGACGCCGACCCGGCGAGCGTGTGGGCCGGCGGGTGTCCGGACCGCGAGGGAACCGGGCCGCAGCACGGATCACCCGCGCAGGGTGAGGCGCCGTCAGGTGCGGGACGCGACCCTGAAGAGGCGACGGTCCCGCGGGTGCAGTGCCCGGACAGGAGGAGGTCGTCGCGGACGAGGAGACGACGGTGGCCACTCTCAGTGTGTGGAAGTTCGAGACCCCCGAAGGTGCAGAGCAGGCGGAGACCGCCGTGCTGGAGCTCCAGAAGCAGCACCTCATCGAGGTGCAGGATGCCGCCACGGTCTCCTGGCAGCCGGACAAGAAGAAGCCCAGGACACGCCAGGCCAACAGCCTGACGGCGATCGGCGCGCTGGGTGGCACGTTCTGGGGCCTGCTGTTCGGGTTGCTCTTCTTCATGCCGCTCGTCGGCGTGATCGTGGGCGCCGCCGCGGGTGCGATCGGCGGTGCCCTGACGGACGTGGGCATCGACGACGACTTCATCAAGGAGGTCCGCAGCAAGGTGACGCCGGGCACGTCGGCACTCTTCCTGCTCGCGCAGAGCGACGTGCCGGACCGCGTCGTGGCCGGTCTCAAGGAGCGCGGGATCCACGGCGAGCTCATCCAGACGAACCTCTCGCAGGAGGACGAGGACAAGCTGCGCGAGGCGTTCGAGGAGAACGTCTGATCCTCACGCCCGCCCCTGCGGGGCCGTGCGGCGCCGGTCAGAGCAGACCGCGCCGCACGGCCACGTGGACGGCGTCGCGACGCGTCGAGACGTCGAGCTTGCGGTAGACGGCCCGCAGGTGCGTCTTGACGGTGTTCGCCGAGACGAACAGTGAGGCACCGATCTCCTCGACCGTCATTCGGGACGGCAGGCACGCGAGCACCTGCCGCTCGCGCTCGGTCAGCGCCCATGCCGACGGGCGTGGCTCGGGGGCACCGTGCTCGGCGACCAGCAGTCGCGTGACCAGCGGCTCGTGGGAGCTGCCCCGTCCGAGGTGGCCCGTCAGCAGAGGCCGCAACGCCGCCGCGCGGTCGCGCAGGGGCCGGACGAGGCCGTCCGGCGCCGCCTCGTCGAGGGCACGCTCGAGGGACCGGTGCGCCTGCGCCACGTCGACCTGCAGCAGGGCGCGCGCGGCGTGGACGGCGACCCTGTCTGCCACGTGCCAGGACGGATCGACCTCCTCGGGGCCCAGCACCGCCAGCCCGGCCTCGTGGTCACCCACACGCCGGTGCACGTCGCTGCGCCAGCTGGAGCCGGCGGGCGAGGAGAACACGCCGTCGGCGGGGTCGGCGAGGCTCAGGGCATCTCGGGCGGCGCCCCGTGCGACGAGCGCCACGGCCTCCAGGTAGGCGCGTGACACCCCCGGCGGGGACCCGCCACGGTCGGTGGCGCGCGTCCCCTTGAGCACGGCCAGGGCGCCCGCCACACCTGCGGGGTCCCCCTCCGCGAGGCACACGTGCAGCAGGACGCAGGCCGCCCGTGCCACCAGACCCGGGCGGGACCCGCCGGAGTCGATCGCGGCCGTCAGCTCGTGTCGCGCTGCCGCCGGCTCGTCGCACCAGTAGGCGACGAGACCCGCCGCGAGGTGGGCAGCAGCCGTGACGGGACTCCGGCTCCAGCCCAGCGCCACGCCGTCCGTGAGGACGCCGCGCGCACGGCTCCGCGCCTGCGCGATCCGCCCCACCCGCGCGAGGGCCAGGGCGTGCTCGGCCCTGCAGGCCAGCGCGAGGACCGGCCAGCCCCGCACGGCCGCGCCCTCCGCCGCGTCCACGAGCGCGTCGACGACGTGCTCGATCGACGACGGCGGTCCGCACCGCTCCCCGGGGATCCCGGCGGCCGGGACGTCGGACGCGTACAGCGCGGCACGGGCCGACAAGTACCCCAGCACGATGTCGTCCGGCTCGGCCCGCACGGCGGCCCCGTCGCCCGTGGGTGACGGCGCAGTCGTCCGCAGCACGCGGACGACGGCCGCGGCCACCGCGTCGCCGTCCTCGGGCGCCGCCTGCGCCCGCACCGCGCGAGCGACGACCGACGCGGTCTGGGCACCGGCACCGGCGCCGGCGGTGACGCACCACCGTTCGGTCGCCACGAGCTGGCCGCGCGTGAGCAGCTCGGGCCAGCGCCCCGCGAGGACCTCCGCCGCGAGCGCGGGTGCGCGCCCGTCCGCCGCGTGCCGCACCGCGGCGGCGGGGTCCGTGCCTGCGAGGTGTCGCGCCAGGGCCTGGTGCACGGCCTGCACCGTGCGCGGCTGCGTCCGGTGGACGGTCGCCCGCACGTGCACCGCGAGCAGCTCGTGCCAGGAGGGCGCGCCGACCGGTCCCGCTCCGTCGTCCCGCGAGGTCAGCAGGCCCCGCGCGACGCACTCCTCGAACAGTGCCGCGCCGCCCGGCACGACGGCCTCGGCCAGCACGGGGTCGACCACACGACCGACGCACGCGCGGCGCACGAACCCGTCGAGCTCGGGGCTCAGGGCACCGAGGACCTCCTCACGGACGTAGTCCGCGATCGGGACGTCCTCGTGCCGCAGCGGGCGCTGCGAGTGTCCCCGGTGCAGCAGCCCGGCGCCCCACGCCGCCCGCACGGCGGCCGGCCACCCACCCGTGACGCGCCACAGGTCGGCCACGGCGCCCGGTGAGGGGGCCGGTCCCCAGGCGGAGACCAGCAGGGACGTCTCGCGCACCGTCAGCGACAGGGTGCGGACGCCCACGTCTGCCACGGCGCCCTCGATGCGCCCCGGGCCCAGGGCGAGGTCGGGCACGTGCCGGCCGGCGAGGACGAACCGTGGCCCCGGCGTCCGCACCAGCGCCGCGACGGCGTGGCGCGCGCCGGCCGAGGAGATGCGGTGGACGTCGTCGAGCACGACGACCGCGCTCTCGCCGAGGGCACCCAGCACGTCGCGCAGGGTGTCCAGCAGGACGCCGGGGTCCCGCGGCATGGCGCGTCCGGCCGCCACGAGGTCGTCCGCCGTCGCCGGGTGCGCGCGCGCCACGGCGTCGCCGACCGCGCGGAGCAGCCTGCCGGGGTCGTCGTCGAACGGGTCGAGCGACGCCCAGGCGACCGTGGCCGGAGCGGTCGGTGCCCACTGCGCCAGCAGCGTCGTCTTGCCGAACCCCGCCGGTGCGCAGACGACCACGACCGGGTGCAGCTCGACGGCGGCGTTCAGCGCGGCCCGGCACCGCGGACGCATCACCGCCCGGGTGTCCGGCGGCACGGTCCTGCACCACGCGGCGCCCTGTGCCGCCCTCGATGTCGTCGTCATGTGCGCCCCTCTCCCACCACGCTCACCACCGCTCCCCGCCGTCGTCGAACTGCCGGCGCGGCCATGAGCACCCTCGCCGTCAGAGCACCAGCTCCGGCTGCAGGCTCGTCGGTGTCCAGACGCGCTTCCGGCGGGCGGCCCACACCGTCGCGGTGAGGGCGAGGACGAACACCACGAGCAAGATCCCCGCGTAGCTCGCGGCGGTGGCCAGGTCGCCGCCGTACAGCGTCTGGCGCAGCCCCTCGACCGTGTACGACATGGGCAGCACGCGGTGCAGCGAGAGAAGTGGCTCGGGGATGGTCTGCCACGGGAAGGTGCCACCCGCGGTCACCAGCTGCACGAGCATGAGCACCAGCCCGAGGAACTCCCCGACGGCACCGAACCAGACGTTGAGCGCCTGCAGGATCGCGATGAACGTCGCCGATGCGATCAGCAGCAGGGCCAGCGTCGCACCACCGTGCACCGGTGTGATGTCGAGCGCGTAGGTCACCAGCAGGTACATGAGCACGACCTGCCCGGCGCCGAGGAGCGCGCCGGGCAGCCAGCCGCCGAGCACCGTCTGCCAGGCCGGGCCACCGGCCGCGAGCGCACGGCTGGACAGCGGCACGACGAGCAGGAACAGCACGTAGCCGCCGATCCAGGTGGCCAGCGACATGAAGAACGGTGCCAGGCCCGCGCCGTAGCTGCCCGCGCGCGCCAGCTCGTCCTTGGCGACCTGGACCGGGTTGGCGATCGTCTCGGCCGTCGCGCGCTCCGTCTCCGCGTCGAGGTCGGGGATCGCTCCGAGCCCTTCCTGGAGGCGGTCGCGCAGCTCCGTGACGCCGGCCCCGAGCTCGGTGGCTCCCTGGTCCAGGGTGCTGCTCGCCGTCGCGAGCTCGGTGGCGCCGGAGGAGACCTCGGCGGTCCCCCGCTCGAGCGCCCGCAGGTCACCCACGAGCGTCGACGCCGCGGAGTCGAGCTGGGCGGTGCCGGCGGCCAGACGCTGCCCGCCGGCCGCTGCCGAGGCGATGCCACCGCTCAGCGCGGGCGCGGCCTCCGCGAGCTGCGACGCGCCCGTCGCGACCTCGGCGGCACCCGCGCTGAGCTGGTCGACCCGGCCGGACGCCTGGCCCAGCGCAGCGCTCAGCTGCTCGACCGCACCGGCGGCGTCGCCCGCAAGACGCAGGATCTCGTCGGCCTCCTGCTGGGTCAGCCGTTCCGCGGCGACGAGTGCCCCGAGCTGGTTCGCCAGAGCGGTCCGCCCGCCCTGCAGATCGCGACCGGCGCCCGCGACGACGGACGCCGCGTCCCGCGTCACGGTGGCCACCTCGGCGACCCCGCCGGCGACCTCCTGCGCCCCCGTGGCCAGCTCGCGCGTCTGGTCGGGCAGCGCCCGCGTCCCGCTGCGCAGCGTGTCCAGACCGCCGGACAGGCTCGATGCGCCCGCGGCCAGCCGGTCGGCCGCCGACGGCAGCGCCGACGCACCGGACGCGAGCTCGGACGCGCCCGCCGCGGCCTGCGAGGCACCCGCGGCCAGGCGGCTGGTGCCGTCCACCAGCTGCCCGGAGCCCGACACCAGGCGGTCGGCGCCGTCCACGAGCTCCGTGGCACCTTGGACGGCCGCGCTCAGGTCCGTGTGGATCGAGCCGAACCCCTGCAGGAACATGTCCGCGGCCTGCGTACCCACCTGCGTCGCGATGGCGTCACGCACGTCCCCGACGATCGTGTCGGCGATCGTCGTGGCCAGGTAGTTGTTGGCGTCGTTGGTGACGAGCGTCAGGCTCGCGCGCTGCGGCCGGTAGTCGGCCGAGGAGACCAGGTCGGCCGAGAACGACCGGCCGACGATGAGGGCGGCGTCGAACCTGCCCGACCGCACCCCGAGCTCGGCGTCCCGCTGCGTCGTGCGCACCCAGTCGAAGCCGGCGTCGCCGTCGAGCAGCCGGTCGGCGACCTGGTCGCCGTAGTCGACACGGCGCGTCGAGCCGGTGGCCGCGTCGCGCGTGGCGGCTCCCCGGTCCTCGACGACGAGGGCGGCCGGCACCTCGTGGAGCCGGCCGTACGGGTCCTCGTTGGCGAAGAGGTACAGGCCTGAGTACAGCGACGGGATGACGACGAGCGCGAGCAGCGCGAGGCGCGGCAGCAGGCCGGCCGCGAGGCGTCGCAGCTCGGAACCGGCGAGGCGGAGGACGATCACGGCGTGCCGTCGGCGGCCGGCGGCCGCTCGTCGAGGTCGACCGTCAGCTCGGGCACGTGAGAGCTCTCCGCCATCTGGTCGACACCGGTGCGCAGGGACTCCACGGGGGTGGCGCGCTGCGAGGCGTCACCCCGTGCGGGTTCGAGGGTGGCCCCGAGCTCTCGCGCCGACGAGCGGGAGCACTGGACCAGGACGCCGTAGCCGCGGGCGGCGAACGCCTGCGCGATCGACCACCACGCCGCCGGCTCGCCGCCGTGGCGGTCGGGCAGGCTGATCACGAGGAAGCGGACGCCCGGCCGTTCGGCGGTCAAGGACGTCAGCAGGGCGGTGCGCACCGGCCCGGGCAGGTCGTCCATCCGCACGTCCCGGTACGTCGCCAGCTCGTGGCTCTCGAGCCAGCGGTGCACGTGCGAACGCCTCGAGCCCGTGCGGGCGAGCGCCAGCTCCTCGGCGACGACGGTCGCGGTGGTGAGGGTGTCGTCGGGCTCGGAGATGCCCGGCAGGTCGACGACGCCCGAGACCCTGCGCAGCACGTCACGTGCGGTCGACGTCGAGCCGTCGGCCGCCGTCAGCACGACGCTGCCCTCGAAGGGCGCGAGCCGCCCGGTCGCGACCAGGGCGAGCGCCGTGTGCCCCTGCCCTGGCTCACCTGCCACCAGGACGCACTCCCCGGTCGCCAGCGTCAGGGTCTCCAGGTGCAGCATGGGGGCCCTGCGGCCGACGACGTGGACGTCGCGCACCATCAGCCGCAAGGGGCCGGACGTGGACGGACCGGCCGGCCGATCGAGCGTCGCTCCGCGGTGACGGCGTCCGGACCTCCCGGGGGGGCGCTCGGACCCTGCCGTCTCGACCGCGCGGTGGATGCCGGCCGAGTGCGGACCATCCGTGTCGGGCGCGTCGGGCACGCTCATGACGCGCCCGGCGGCGCCGGCCGCTGCAGCACGGGCACGGCCGCCGCGACGACCGGCAGCACCCGGGCCGTCAGGACGCACGGCCCCGTGTCGTGCGGGGCGTCGGACGCGTCGATCAGGCCGAACGTCGTTGTACGCGGTGCTGACCGCGGTCAGGGCCGCGTGCAGCCACGACGCGACACTGCGCTGGAAGGGGCCCAGGCCGCGCGCGAGCGAGGCGAGCTCCACCGCGGTGCCGCCCGCCGGTGCCGCGGAGTGCGGGGGCGTCGTGCTCACAGTGTCTCCTCACGTCGGACCTGGAGATGACCGCCGGGCCGCAGCCCTCAGGCCATGCGCAGCGTCGGCGCCGACTGGTCGGTCAGGGCGCACGGCAGCGCCAGCCACGCGAGCTGCGGCCCGTGCACCACGGGGGTCGTCGTCGCGTCCCCCGGGCGCACCCCGCGCCGGCGCTGGACGGGGTCGGGGCGTCGGGCGCACGGCGGGCACCGGTCGGTGGTCGTCGGGTCCGGATCAGGGGAGCTCGTGCCCGGACGCCGACCCGCGCGTGTGCGGCGCGTCACCGTTCAGGTGCGGGCGGGTCCCCGGCCGGTGCGACATGGCGTCGCCGTGCTCGTGATCAGAGACCCGACCCACGGCGACGCCGTCGTCGCCGTGGGCCAGCACGTGCTCGACCGCCGTCGTCCGCCCACGGACGATGCGCGCGACCGCCCGCTGCGACCGTCCCGCACCTGCTGCGACCGAGCGCGGCGGCGTCAGATCCATCGTGGTGCCTCTCGAGAGCCCGACGAGTTCTCTTCCTGGAACATCTTGCACATTACCTGCTGCGCGTCACGCCACAAGTGGGGACGATAACGCCTGGTCGTGGCAGAAAAAGATCCTGCGGCGCGACCTGAACATTCGACCTGCACACGCGTCTTGCACGGACGACCTGCATACTCGTTCAGGACGACGATTGCGTCCGGCCGCTCTGGGCCGCGCGTCCTGCACATGCGTCCAGAATGCCGATCCGCATTGCGCGACTATGGCCACAAAGCGTCGCGGTCACGTCGCCCGGCCGCCGTGGACCACATCGGCCGCCTTCCCTGCGCCGGTATTCGTGGGACGCGTTGCGCGTTCGCCCTGGTGCTCCTCGGAGGCTGTGTCGGCGTGGCCGCCCGCGCGCACGCCCCTGGCATCACCGACGTGGCCAGGACCACACCGACCACCGGACCCCTCACGCTGCTCGGCATGGGTCCTGCGGCAGCCTGAGCACGGGGGCTACAGGCTGGGCGACTCGCTGTAGGCCGTACCCGCGGCGGCGAGGGCACCCCAGCGCGACAGCGCCCGGTAGTACTTCTTGCGGTAGCCGCCCTCGAGCATCTGCGCGGTGAAGAGCCCGCTGCCGTCGCCCGCGATCACCGCGGGCACGTCCCGGTCATAGAGCCGGTCCACGAGCACCACGAGCCGCAGCGCGACGTCCTGACGGTCGACCTGGTGCACACCGGTCAGGCCGACCAGGTCGACGCCGTCCAGGAGGGCGCCGTACCGGCTGGGGTGCACGGACGACAGGTGCGCGAGCAGCGCGTCGAAGTCGTCGAGCGTCGCGGCCGGGTGCCCGGCGACGGCGGCACGGACGGCGGCGGGATCGAGCACCGCGGCCGAGGTGGTCACGGCGCGGTGCCGGTGGTCCTCGCCGTCGATGCGCAGCACCTCGAAGCGGGCGGCCAGCGCCTGGATCTCCCGCAGGAAGTCCTCGGCGGCGAACCGTCCCTCGCCGAGCGAGCCGGGCAGCGTGTTCGAGGTGGCCGCGATGGCGACGCCCCGGTCGGCGAGCTCGCGCAGCAGCCGCGACATCATCACCGTGTCACCCGGGTCGTCGAGCTCGAACTCGTCGATGCACACCAGGCGCCGCTCGCCCAGCGCGTCGACCGTCGCCGCGAACCCCAGTGCGCCCACGAGGTTCGTGAGCTCGACGAACGTGCCGTACGCGGTGCGCTCACGGCCGACCGCGTGCGCGAGCGAGGCGAGCAGGTGCGTCTTGCCGACGCCGAAGCCGCCGTCGAGGTACACCGCCGGCGCGCTCGCGGCGGCGCGGCGCCGCCACCAGGCACCGCCGCTCCGCACGGGTCCGGTGAGCGCGTCGGCGATCTCCCGCAGTCGCTCCTGCACCTGCCGCTGCGACGGGTGCGCCGGGTCGGGCTCGTAGGTGTCGAACGACTCCCGCGCGAAGTGCCGCGGCGGGACGAGCTCGGCGAGGAGGCGGCCCGCGGGCACCTTCGGGTGCCGTGCGGTCAGGGAGGGTGCGCTCACGCGTCGACGATACGTCCCACGACCGGTGCCCGAGCAGGCTCCGTCACCGGGCCCCGACGAGGCTTCCTGGTCGCCCGTCCACTTGGCGAGAACGCGTCTCGCGATCCGGACGCATGCTCCCGATTCGCCCGGGTGCGTGCCACGCTCGTCACGTGAACCTCCCCGGGAGCCGCTTCCAGTGTCGGTGCTGTTGCGCCGCCGCGGTCCCGTGTGCCTGCTGTCCGCGGAACCGCTGACCCGCCCCGTTCCCCCACGGGCGTGCGGTCCGCGCCCGTGACCACGACCTCTGTCGTGCGCGGACGCGTGAGCACGCTCCCCCAGCACCTCGGAGGTGGCGCCCATGGCGCAGACGACGTCCCGTACCCCCAGCGCCCCGCCCGCCAAGCGACCCGAGGGCCAGTGGGCCTTCGACCAGCGCGAGCCGCTCAACGCCAACGAGCAGCTCAAGCAGCAGGACGACGGCCTCAACGTCCGCGAGCGCATCGAGACCGTGTACGCCCGCGAGGGCTTCGCGTCGATCCCCGGCGACGACCTGCGCGGACGCATGCGCTGGTGGGGGCTCTACACCCAGCGCAAGCCCGGGATCGACGGCGGCCGGACGGCCACGCTCGAGCCGCACGAGCTCGAGGACGAGTACTTCATGCTGCGCGTGCGCTGCGACGGCGGCGCCCTGAGCCTGCGCCAGCTGCGCACCATCGCCGGGGTGTCCCAGGAGTTCGGCCGCGGCACCGCCGACATCACCGACCGCCAGAACATCCAGCTGCACTGGATCCGCATCGAGGACGTCCCGGAGATCTGGCGGCGTCTGGAGTCCGTCGGGCTGTCCACGCAGGAGGCGTGCGGCGACGTGCCCCGCGTGATCATCGGCTCGCCCGTCGCAGGCGTCGCGGCGGACGAGATCATCGACGGCACCCCCGCCGTCGAGGCGATCCGTGACCGGTACATCGGCGACCCCGCGTACTCGAACCTGCCGCGCAAGTTCAAGACCGCGATCAGCGGGTCCCCGCACCAGGACGTCGCCCACGAGATCAACGACGTCGCGTTCGTCGGTGTCGTGCACCCCGACCTCGGGCCCGGGTTCGACCTGTGGGTCGGCGGCGCGCTGTCGACCAACCCGATGCTCGGCAAGCGGCTCGGCGCGTTCGTCACGCTCGAGCAGGTCCCGACGGTCTGGTCCGGCGTCGTGGGGATCTTCCGGGACTACGGCTACCGCCGGCTGCGCACGCGCGCCCGCCTCAAGTTCCTGCTCGCCGACTGGGGGACCGAGGTGTTCCGCCAGGTGCTCGAGACCGAGTACCTCGGCTACGCGCTGCCCGACGGCCCCGAGCCGCCCCCGCCACCCACGGGCAACCGCGACCACGTCGGCGTGCACCCCCAGAAGGACGGCCGGTTCTACGTGGGCGCGGCCCCCGCCGTGGGTCGCGTCTCCGGTCCCGTGCTCACGGCGCTCGCCGATCTCGTCGAGGAGGCGGGCTCCGACCGGGTCCGGCTGACGACCGAGCAGAAGCTCGTCGTGCTGGACGTCGAGGCCGGACGCGTCGACGCCCTCGTCGACGGGCTCGAGTCGCTCGGGCTGCGCGTCCGCACCGCCTCCACCTTCCGCCGCGGCACCATGGCGTGCACCGGCATCGAGTTCTGCAAGCTCGCCATCGTCGAGACCAAGGGCCGCGCGACGGCGCTGGTCGGGGAGCTCGAGCGTCGCCTGCCGACGTTCGACCAGCCGATCACCATCAACGTGAACGGCTGCCCCAACTCCTGCGCGCGCATCCAGACCGCCGACATCGGACTCAAGGGTGTGCTGGCCGGCGAGGAGGAGGGCTACCAGGTGCACCTCGGCGGTGGCCTGGGCCTCACCAGCGGGCTCGGCAAGACGCTGCGCGGGCTGCGGGTGCCGTCCTCCGAGCTGCCGGACTACGTCGAGCGCGTCACGCGTCGGTTCGACGAGCAGCGCGAGCCCGGCGAGGTCTTCGCGCAGTGGGTGCAGCGCGCCGCCGAGGAGGACCTGCGATGAGCGAGCCGGACGCCGGGCAGCGCGCCGTGCCGTACTACTGCCCGTTCTGCGCCGGCGAGGACCTGTGGCCGGCCAGCGAGACGCACGGGCAGTGGGAGTGCCGCTCGTGCGCCCGTGCCTTCGCGCTGCGCTTCCTCGGCCTGGTGGGTGCACGGTGAGCGCGAGCACGCCCTCCGTCACGGGCCTGTCGCCCGACGAGCTGCGCGCCCTGGCCGAGCAGGCCGGCCGCGAGCTGGAGGGCGCCCACCCCGCGGACGTCCTGCGCTGGGCGCGCACGGTCTTCGGGACCGACCTCGTGCTCGCGTCGTCGATGGGCGACGAGGTCCTCGTCGACATCGCCGCGAAGGCGGCCCCCGGCATCGACGTCATCTTCCTCGACACCGGGTACCACTTCGCCGAGACCCTCGGCACCCGCGACTACTACGCCGACTTCACCGACGTGACCCTGCGCACGGTCCTGCCGCTGCGCACGGTCGCGGAGCAGGACGCCGAGCACGGCCCGCGGCTGCACGAGCGCGACCCGAACCTGTGCTGCGCGCTGCGCAAGGTCGAGCCCCTCGAGCGCGGTCTCGCCCCGTACACGGCGTGGGTCACCGGCATGCGCCGCGAGGACGCCCCGACCCGCACGGACATCACCGTGGTCGGGTGGGACGCCCGGCGGTCGAAGGTCAAGCTCAACCCCCTGGCGGCGTGGACGTGGGACGACGTGAACGCGTACGTCGCCGAGCACCACGTGGTGCTCAACCCGCTGCGAGAGCTGGGGTACGCCTCGATCGGCTGCGCGCCGTGCACGCGCGCGGTCGCACCGGGCGAGGACCCCCGCGCCGGACGCTGGGCAGGGACGAACAAGACGGAATGCGGGCTGCACACATGACCACGACGATCCCCACCGACACGCACCCCCGATCCTCCGCTCCCCCGCGGCTGACCCAGCTGGACGCGCTGGAGTCGGAGGGCATCCACGTGATGCGCGAGGTCGCCGGCGAGTTCGAGCGCCCCGTGCTGCTGTTCTCCGGCGGCAAGGACTCGATCGTCATGCTGCACCTCGCGCGCAAGGCCTTCTGGCCCGCGCCGGTGCCGTTCCCCGTCATGCACGTCGACACCGGGCACAACTTCCCGGAGGTCATCGCGTACCGGGACCGCACGGTCGCCGAGCTCGGTCTGCGCCTCGTCGTGGCGAGCGTGCAGGACGCGATCGACGACGGCCGCGTGGTCGAGCGCCCCGGTGGGTCGCGCAACCCGCTGCAGACCGTGCCGCTGCTCGACGCGATCACGGCGCACCGGTTCGACGCCGTGTTCGGCGGTGGGCGGCGCGACGAGGAGAAGGCGCGGGCCAAGGAGCGGATGTTCTCGCTGCGCGACGAGTTCGGGCAGTGGGACCCGCGCCGGCAGCGACCCGAGCTGTGGGACCTCTACAACGGGCGCCACAAGCAGGGCGAGCACGTGCGCGTGTTCCCCCTGTCGAACTGGACCGAGCTCGACGTGTGGCGGTACATCGAGCGCGAGGGCATCGACCTGCCGGACATCTACTTCACGCACGAGCGCGACGTGTTCGCGCGCGACGGCATGTGGCTCACGGCGGGTTCCTGGGGCGGGCCGCGCCCCGACGAGCACGTCGAGCGGCGGCACGTCCGCTACCGGACGGTCGGGGACATGAGCTGCACCGGCGCCGTCGACTCGACGGCCGCCGACGTCGCGGACGTCATCGCCGAGGTGGCCGCGAGCCGGCTCACCGAGCGCGGTGCGACCCGCGCGGACGACCGGGCCTCCGAGGCCGCCATGGAGGACCGCAAGCGCGAGGGGTACTTCTGATGGGCACGCACGCACCGGCCGGGCTGGCACGGCCCGCGCCGTCCGACGTCGCCGCGGTCACCGACCCCGGCGACCACACGCAGCGTGACCTGCTGCGGCTGGCGACCGCGGGGTCGGTCGACGACGGCAAGAGCACCCTCATCGGCCGGCTGCTGTACGACACGAAGTCGGTCCTGGCCGACCAGTTGTCGGCGGTCGAGCGCGCCACGGCCGCCCGCGGCGGTGGCGGCGCGGGCGTCGACCTCGCGCTGCTGACCGACGGTCTGCGGGCCGAGCGGGAGCAGGGCATCACGATCGACGTCGCGTACCGCTACTTCTCGACGGCGCGCCGCGCGTTCGTCCTGGCGGACACGCCCGGCCACGTGCAGTACACGCGCAACATGGTCACGGGCGCCTCGACCGCCGAGCTGGCGATCGTGCTCGTCGACGCCCGCAAGGGCGTGCTGGAGCAGACGCGTCGGCACGCGGCGCTGACCGCGCTGCTCGGTGTCCCGAACGTCGTGCTCGCGGTCAACAAGATGGACCTCGTGGGCTTCGACGAGGCCACGTTCCGCTCGATCGCCCGCGAGTTCGCGGACTACGCGCACGTGCTGGGGCTGCCCGCCGTGCACGCCGTGCCGCTGTCGGCGCTCGACGGCGACAACGTCGTCGACCGGTCCGCGCGGGCGCCCTGGTACGACGGGCCGACGCTCCTCGAGCTGCTCGAGAACGTGCCGGTCGCCCGGGACGCGTCCACCGAGCCGCTGCGCATGCCCGTGCAGTACGTCATCCGCCCGCGCACGCCGGAGCACCCGGACTACCGCGGGTACGCGGGCAAGGTCGCCTCGGGCGTCGTCCGCGTCGGCGACGAGCTGCGCGTGCTGCCGTCGGGACGCACGAGCCGCGTCGTCGCCCTCGACACGTTCGACGGGCCGCTCGACGCCGCCGACGCACCGCGGTCGGTGACCGTGCGGCTCGCCGACGACCTCGACGTCGCGCGCGGGGACGTCCTCGTCCCCGCGTCCGAGCACGTGGCGACCGGCCAGGACCTGGTCGGGACGGTCTGCTGGCTGACCGAGCGCCGCTCGGTGCCCGGCTCCCGGGTCCTGGTGCGTGTCGGCACGCGCACGGTCCGGGGCCTGCTGCGCGAGGTCGACGCCCGGCTGGACGTCGACACCCTCACGGTCGAGCAGTGGGACTCCGTCGACACGCTGCACACCATCGACGCGACCGACACGTCCACCGAGGCCGCGCCGCGGTCGCTGGGGCTCAACGCGATCGGACGGGCCCGGCTGCGGCTGGCCGAGCCGGTCGTGCTCGACGACTACGCGACCCACCGCCGGACCGGCGGGTTCCTCGTGGTGGACCCCGCCGACGGCAGCACGCTCGCGGCCGGGCTGATCGGCCCCACGCTGCTGGACCGGCTCGCCCCGGTGCGGGCGGACGAGCGCGACGACGACTGGCTCGCCGGGGCGGGGATATGACGACGCGGCACCCCCTGCTGCTGGACCTCGCGGGCCGCCGGGTCGTGGTCGTCGGCGGCGGTCCGGTCGCCGCCCGCCGGACGCGGGGCGTGCTCGCCGACGGTGCCGACGTGCACGTCGTCGCGCCTGCGCTGTGCGAGGACCTCACGGACCTCGCCGCGGCCGGGGCGGTCACGTGGCACGCCCGCGAGTACGCGCCCGGCGACCTCGCCGACGCGTGGCTGGTCCACACCGCGACGGGTGAGCGGCGCACCGACGACGCGGTGGCAGCCGAGGCCGAGGCCGCACGCACGTGGTGCGTGCGCGCGGACGACGCCGCCGCGTCGACGGCCTGGACCCCCGCCGTCGCCCGCGCGGGCGACGTGACGGTCGCGGTGGGCGCGGGTGGCGACCCGCGGCGCGCGGTCGCGCTGCGCTCCGCGCTGCAGGTGCAGCTCGACACCGGTGCCCTCCCGCTGCGCCGCCGTCGCCCCGGGGCGGGGCACGTCACGCTCGTCGGCGGCGGGCCCGGCGACCCCGGCCTCATCACGACGCGCGGTCGGCGCGCGCTCGCCGAGGCGGACGTCGTCGTCGTCGACCGGCTCGCGCCGCGCGCGCTGCTCGACGAGCTCGAGCCGGACGTCGAGGTCGTCGAGGCGGGCAAGGCCCCGCACGCCCACACGCTCACGCAGAGCGAGATCAACGTGCTGCTCGTCGAGCGCGCCCGCGCCGGGCAGCGGGTCGTACGACTCAAGGGCGGCGACCCGTTCGTGCTCGGCCGCGGCGGGGAGGAGCTGGCCGCCTGCCGTGCGGCCGGTGTGGCGGTCGAGGTCGTCCCCGGCGTCACGAGCGCCATCGCCGTGCCCGGCGCAGCCGACATCCCCGTGACCCACCGCGACGTCGCCCGTCAGGTCACCATCGTGTCGGCGCACGACGCCGACACCGACTGGCAGACGCTGGCGCGGCTGCGCGGCACGCTCGTCCTCCTCATGGGTGTGGGCCGCCTCGCGGAGCACATGGCGTGCCTCGCCTCGCACGGGCTCGACGCGGCCACACCCGTGGCAGTCGTCGAGGACGGCACCCTGCCCACCCAGCGCACGACGCTCGGCACGCTCGCCGACATCGCCGCCCGCGCGCAGGAGGTCGGCGTCCGCAACCCGGCGGTCGTGGTGGTGGGGGCGGTGGCCGCCCTGGGACCCGCTCTGCGGGGCGAGGGCGACACCCCGGCCGTGGCCCGGCCCCGGTCGGCGGCCCCGCCCCGGTCGGCAGGTGAGCAGCCGGCGGCGCCCGGCGCGGCGCGCGTGAGCACCCGGAGCTGAGCCCGGCGCAGGTCGAGGAGCACGACCACGGCCGGCGCCCGCAGGACGACCGACACCACACGAGAGAACGCCCGAGGCGGCCGGGCCGCGGCGGCGCCTCGCGTGCCGCAGCGGCCGGGCCGCCTAGCCTGGGCGCGTGCACCCCGATGTCGAGCTCGACCTCCTCGTGCCCGCGCGCGACGACCGTCGCCTCGCTGCGCCGCCCGGCGACGGCGACCTCCTGGGCCTCTTCGCGCGTGACCGTGCGCACGCGCGCGTGCGCGCGAACATGGTCGCGAGCATCGACGGCGCCGCGACCGGCACCGACGGTCGTTCGGGTTCCCTCGGGACCCCGGCGGACCGCCGCGTGTTCGCCGTTCTCCGGGCCCTGGCCGACGTCGTCCTCGTGGGCGCCGGCACCGTGCGCGCCGAGGGCTACCGCGAGCTGCCGGTCGCCGCGCACCTGTGCGCCGCACGCGAGGCCGCCGGCCTGTCACCGCGGATCGAGCTCGCGGTGGTCACCCGCCACGGAGACCTGCCGACCGACCTGAGGGGCGGTCCGCACCCCCCGTTCGTCGTGACGGGCGCGCGCGGTGCCGAGCGTGCCCGCGCCGCCGTCGGTGCCGACCGTGCCCTGGTCGTGCCGGGGGCCCGTGACCCCGACTCCCCCGACCTGCGGGCCGCTGTGCACGTCCTGGGCGCGCACGGCCTGCGCCACGTGCTGGCCGAGGGCGGGCCGACCCTGCTCGCCGACCTGCTCGCCGCCGACGTCGTCGACGAGCTGTGCCTGACGACCAGCCCGCTGCTGCTCGCGGGCGACGCGCCCCGGGTCGCGACGGGCGCGTCCGCGCTCGACCCGGCCCGTCCGGCGTGGCTGCGCCACCTGCTGCACGCGAGCGACGGCACGCTCCTGGCCTGCTGGGACCTGCGTGCACCCGTAGGCTCGGGCACGTGACCGCCACCATCCTCGTCCTCACCGAGGACACCCTCGCCGAGTCCGACGTCCGCCAGATCGTGGGTCTGCACCCCGACGAGACGCCCAGCTACCGGGTGCTGGTGCCCGCCGACACCGAACGCCCCCTCATCCCGTGGATCATCGACGCACTGAGCATGGGCGAGCTGCGCGAGGCGTGGGACCGGGCCACGGGCCACGAGCCCAGCCGCACGCAGGCGCGCGAGACCGCGGCGCAGCAGATCGCCGGCAGCGTCGCGGCGTTCACCGCCGCGGGACGGACGGCCACGGGCGAGGTCACGGACGACGACCCGCTGCCCGCCCTGCGCAGCGCGGTCGCCGGTGGTGACGTGCGCGAGGTCGTCGTCGTGACGTACCCGCACATGGTCGAGGACACGTTCCACACCGACTGGGCGTCGCGGGCCCGCGAGGAGCTGCACGTCCCCGTGCTGCACCTCTACTCGGGGACGAGCGAGCTCGGCTGACCGGCCGCCGCAGGGGCGCACCTCAGCGCAGGGGGTACCCCGCGCGCTCCACGGTGCGACGCGCCAGCACGTCCAGCGAGTCGACGTACCGGTCGTCGGCGAGCAGGTCGTGCGCGGCGGCGACGACCGACAGCTCGGTGCACCCGAGGACGACGACGTCGGCCCCGCGCGCCCGCAGCCGGTCGGCGACGGCGTGCAGCGCCGCGACGTCGGCCGGCAGACCGGCCTTGACCTGGTCGTAGATGATCCCCATGACGGCCTCCTGGTCGGCGTCGTCGGGGACCAGGGTCTGCAGCCCGCGCACCGCGAACGCACGCTGGTACACGTGCGCGGCGAGGGTGCCGCTCGTCGCGAGGACGCCCACACGGGCCGCGCCGGGCCGGGCGGCGACCTCGTCGGCCGTCTCGTCCACGATGCTGAGCACCGGCACGTCGACGGCGGCCGCGACCTCGTCGGTGAAGTGGTGCGCGGTGTTGCACGGGACGACGACGAATCCGACGCCGAGGCGCTCGAGGCGCCGGGCGTCGTCCGCCATGACGGGCCCCGGGTCCTCGTCCGAGCGCCCCAGGATGTACGCCGTGCGGTCCGGGATCGTGGAGTGCTGGAGCACGACCAGGTCGACGTGGTCCTGGTCGCGCTCGGCGGCGGTGTGCCGGACGACGAGGTCGAGGAAGCACACCGTCGCGGCCGGGCCGACGCCACCGATGACGCCGACCTCGACCCGGCCGCGCGCCGGTGCCACGCTCACGCGCCGCCCGTCGGGTAGTACCGCCGGTACTTGCGCACCTGGTTGGCCTGCGCGACCGCGAGGTACGCCAGCCGCCGCGGGTCGGTCTCGGCGCGGTACCACAAGGGGTTGGTGGCGCGCCCGGCGCGTCCGAGCGCGCGGGTGCGCGCCCGCAGCGCCGGGTCGGCGACGTACCGACGCAGGAGCCACCGCGGCAGCACCGTGTACAGGTGCGGCTCCGTGAGGTGCGCGGCGGCACCGTCCGGCAGCGGGTCGAGCCCCTGGACGTGCTCGCGCACGTACAGCTCGGCGGTGTTGCGCCCGCCCGCGGTGAGGTAGAAGTTCGAGCGCCCGAGGCGCGGGTTGAGCTCGAAGAACACCGTGCGCCCGTCGCGCGGGTCGTACTTCAGGTCGAAGTTGGCGTAGCCCGTCCACCCGAGGTGCTCGAGCAGCCGGACCGCCTGCGCGACGATCTGCTCGTCGTGGCCCGTGATGATGCCTGCCGGGTTCCCCAGGGCACCGGGCGTGTGCTCCTCGAGGAGCACGTGCCCGAACCCCGAGAACCGCACCTTGCCGTCCGCGTCGCTATAGCACGTGAGGATCCGCATGCCCGAGTCGTCACCCGGGATGAGGTCCTGCACGACGAACCGCCCCTGGTACCCCGACGCCTGCACGCGGGTGAGCAGCTCGGCGAGCTCCTCCGGCGAGTCGACGGTGAAGACCTTCTTCTTCCCCGGGAACTCGACCAGGTGGTACGCCGCGGTGTCCGCGGCCTTGGCGATCACAGGGAAGCGCAGCGCCGAGGTGTCCGGCGTGCCGCCGGCCTGCACGTCGTGCACGACCGTCGCGGGGTGGTCGATGCCGAGCTCGGCGCAGAGCTCGCCGAAGAGCACCTTGTCCGTCACCCGGTCGAGCGTGGCCACGTCGACGTACGGGATCGTGTAGAGGTCCTCCAGCTGCGCGCGGTTCTCGACGATCGTGCGGACCAGCCAGTCGGCGCTGCCGAGCAGCACGCGGTCGGTACCCGGGTGCTGCTCCGCCACCTCCCGCAGACGTCGCACGACCGTCGGACCGTCGTCGATGCCCGGCTCCACCACGTTCTCGAGGATGCGGGAGTGTCGGACGAGGCCCGTCGAGACCGACGACACCACGACCGACCGCACCCCGTACGCCTCGTGGAACGTGCGCGCCAGCGAGTACGCACCCACGTCGCCACCCAGGACGACCGGCTGCAGCCGCGGCGCGGGGACCTGTGCCCCCGTACGCCGGCTCACCAGGTCTGCTCGGCGCGGTCGCCGGACCAGTCCGTGTGGAAGACGCCCTCGCGGTCGGTGCGGCGGTACGTGTGCGCGCCGAAGAAGTCACGCTGCGCCTGGATGAGGTTCGCCGGCAGCCGCTCCGCACGCACGCCGTCGTAGTACGCGAGGGACGACGAGAACGCGGGGGTCGGCACGCCGTGCACGGCCGCGGCCGAGACGACACGCCGCCATGCGGCCACGCCGTTCGCGACGGCCGCCGTGAAGTACGGGTCCGCCAGGAGCAGGGGCAGGTTCGGGTCGCGCTCGTACGCCTGCGTGATGCGGTCGAGGAACTTGGCGCGGATGATGCAGCCGCCCCGCCAGATCCGGGCCATCGCACCCCGGTCGATGTCCCAGCCGTACTGCGCGCTGGCAGCGGCGATCTGGTCGAAGCCCTGCGAGTACGCCACGACCTTCGACGCGTACAGCGCGAGCCGGACGTCCTCCATGAACGCCCCCGGGTCGGGGATGTTCCACGCGAGCGTGTCGGCCGGCAGCACGCCGCGCGCCGCCGCACGCTGCGGGGCGGAGCCGGACAGCGCCCGCGCGAACGTCGCCTCGGCGATGCCGGTGATCGGCACGCCGAGCTCGAGGCCGTTCTGCACGGTCCAGCGGCCGGTGCCCTTCTGCTCGGCGGCGTCGGCGACGACGTCGACGAACGGGCGCCCGGTCGCGGCGTCGGTGTGGGCGAGCACCTCGGCGGTCACCTCGATGAGGAACGACTCCAGGTCGCCGGTGTTCCACGCCGCGAAGACCTCGCCGATCTCCGGCGCGGACGCACCCAGCCCGCTGCGGAGCAGGTCGTACGCCTCCGCGATGAGCTGCATGTCGGCGTACTCGATGCCGTTGTGCACCATCTTGACGAAGTGGCCGGCGCCGTCGGGGCCCACGTGCGTGCAGCACGGCACACCGTCGACCTTCGCCGAGATCGCCTCGAGGATCGGGCCGAGCGACTCGTAGGACTCCGTCGTGCCGCCGGGCATGATCGACGGGCCGTTGAGCGCCCCCTCCTCACCGCCCGACACGCCGGTACCGACGAAGTGCAGGCCCTTGTCACGCAGCGCCGCCTCGCGGCGGATCGTGTCGGGGAAGTGCGCGTTGCCGGCGTCCACGACGATGTCGCCGGGCTCCAGCAGCGGCACGAGCTCGTTGATCACCGCGTCGGTCGGCGCGCCGGCCTGCACCATGACGACGACCTTGCGCGGCCGGGCGAGCGACGCGACGAAGTCCGCCATCGACTCCGACGGGACGAAGGTGCCGTCGCTCGCGTGGTCGGCCACGAGCGACTGCGTGCGCGCGTAGGTGCGGTTGTGGACGGCGACCGTGTACCCGTGCCGCGCGAAGTTGCGGGCCAGGTTGCGGCCCATGACGGCCAACCCGGTGACGCCGATCTGCGCGGTACCGACGGCCGACGACGGGACTGACATCACAGAGCGCTCCTTCATGCCGGGTGAGCACGCGAGGCCGGGGCGCGGTGCGGGCCTGGGCGGCCGGCACCGGGACGAGCGACGCGTGCGGATGCGTCGTCGAGCCTAGTGCGCGCACGGCCGCGTGCCGTCGGCGTGCCGGGGACCGAGACGCGCGGCGTCCCCGTACGCTCGCCGCGTGACCCCTGCCGGACCCGAGGACGTCCCCGCCGAGTTCGTCCGTGCCCTGCGTTCGCTGCGCGGTGTACCCATGCGGCCCGAGATCGTGCTCGACGAGGTGCCCGGTCCCGCCCGTATCGCGCCCTTCTCGGCGGCGCTCACGGCCGAGGTCCGGACCGCCCGTCGTTCGGTCGCCGCGGAGGACCTCGCCTCGGGCCGCTTCGTCGTGCTGTACGACCCGGAGGGTCAGGAGGCGTGGGAGGGGTCGTTCCGGCTCGTCACGCTCGTGAGGGCGACCCTCGAGGCGGAGGTCGGCGCCGATCCGATGCTCGCGGAGGTCGCGTGGTCCTGGTTCCACGACGCGCTGGCGTCCGCGGGCGTCGAACCGCGCGCCGCCGGCGGCACCGTGACGCGCGTGCTGTCCCAGAGCTTCGGGGCCCTCGAGCGTCGCGACGAGCAGTCCGAGCTCGAGATCCGCGCGTCCTGGACCTCGTGGGACGAGCAGCTCGGACCGCACCTGGCCGCCTGGTCCACCCTCATGTGCACGGCCGCGGGCCTGCCACCGCTGCCCGAGGGCGTCGTGCCGCTCCCCCGCCGCTGAGGCCCTCGTGCCCCGGCTCAAGTCCGTCGTCACCGCTGCCGATGCACCGGACGTGACCATCGAGCCTCTTCGACGCGACGTCCGAGACCTCCCGGCCCGTCGAGCGCCGGGCGTCACCGGCGTGCCGACGTCGCGGCGGGTGCCTGCCACCACCACACCCGCCCGTCACCCGATGTGCGTGGTCGTCACGCAGATCGCCGACGGCGAGGGAGAGACCCTCGTGCGGGCGCTGCGGCGACGCGGCGCCCACCGCGTGGTGGTGCTCGCTCGCCGCGCCGGGCGGCAGGAGCTGCGCACGCTGCTCGCCGGCGGGCTGCGCGGCGGCGTCGCGAGCACGACCCAGACGTCGGCCGTCCCGCAGCGCCAGATGCCCGCGCCGCCCCAGCCGACGGCCGAGCTCAGCGCCCGCGAGCTCAGCGTGCTGGCGCGTGTGGCCGAGGGGCGCACCAACCGCCTGATCGGTGAGGAGCTGGGCCTGTCGGCCCTCACGGTCAAGAGCCACCTCGCGCGGATCTCGCGCAAGCTGGGCACGGGCGACCGGGCGGAGCTGGTCGCCATCGCGATCCGCACGCGGATGATCGACTGAGCGAACCCGACGGATCGGGCGCTGGTGCTCGTACCGGGCGGGACGTCGAGGTCGGCCCGGCGCCCAGCCGGTGTCGCGGCACGCACGACGCGCCCCCCGGCTGCACGGAGGCACCCCTGCCGTCGCCTACGGTTGTCGGCATGAAGGCCGAGGCGTCGCAGGACACCCCAGGTGCGGACGAGCGCCCGGAGGTGACGGAGGCCGTCGTCGTCCCGTTGCTCGAACCGGCGGACGGCGTCCCCCCCGTCGTCGCGACGCCGGCGGCGCTCGAGGAGACGATCGCGGCGTTCGCCGCGGGGACCGGGCCGGTCGCGGTCGACGCGGAGCGGGCGTCCGGCTACCGCTACGGCCAGCGCACGTACCTCGTCCAGCTGCGTCGCGAGGACGCCGGTACGGCTCTCATCGACCCGATCGCGCTGCCCGACCTGTCGGCACTGTCGGACGCGCTCGTCGGCGTCGAGTGGGTGCTGCACGCGGCCTCCCAGGACCTGCCGGGGCTCGCGGAGCAGGGCATGCGACCGTCCCGCGTCTTCGACACCGAGCTCGCGGCGCGGCTCCTGGGCATGGAGCGCGTCGGGCTGGCCGCGGTGGTCGCCGACACGCTGGGGCTGGGGCTCGCCAAGGAGCACTCCGCCGTGGACTGGTCGACCCGCCCGCTGCCTCCGGAGTGGCTGCGGTACGCCGCGCTCGACGTCGAGGTGCTGGTCGAGGTCCGGCAGGTGCTGGCCGAGCGGCTCGCGGTGTCGGGCAAGGCGGAGTGGGCGCGCCAGGAGTTCGAGGCCGTCCGCACGGCCCCGGCCCCGGCGCCACGGGCCGAGCCCTGGCGACGCGTCTCCGGTCTCCACAACGTCCGCGACGCGCGCCGTCTGGCCGTCGTCCGCGAGCTGTACGCGACCCGCGACCGCAACGCCCGGGAGCGGGACATCTCCCCCGGTCGCGTCCTGCCCGACGCGGCGATCGTCGCGGCCGCGCAGGCACTGCCCCGCACGGTGGGGCAGCTGGTCGCGCTGCCGCCGTTCGCGGGCAAGGGGACGCGTCGGCGGGCCGCCCTGTGGCAGTCGGCGATCGACCGCGCCGTCGCGCTGCCCGACGACGAGCTGCCCAGCGCACGGGGGCCCGCGACCGACGGGCCGCCGCCGGCACGGATGTGGGCCGATCGTGACCCCGCTGCCGCGCGTCGGCTCGCGGCAGCCCGGGCAGTGGTCGCGGACCTCTCCCAGGAGCACACCGTGCCCGTGGAGAACCTGGTGCAGCCCGACCTGCTGCGGCGGCTGTGCTGGTCGCCGCCCGCACCGGCGGACGAGGCCGGCATCGCCGCCGCGATGACGGCGGCAGGCGCGCGAGCGTGGCAGGTCGAGCTGCTCGCCGGTCGGCTGGCTGCTGCGCTCGCCAGCTCCTGACGGACCCGGTGACGGGGATCTTGCGCCGCTAGTTACTCTTGAGTAACTTCGCGTGTCCAGGGACCATGGTCCCGGTCGCACGCGACCCGCGCCGCACGCACCGCCCCCCGGACACCGCCGTCCCTCAGGAGGACTGATGCCGAGCACGTCCCACCCCGACGCCCGGGTACCCGCCGCCCGTCGTGTCGTCTTCGTCGACGGGGTGCGCACCCCGTTCGGCCGTGCCCGCAGGGACGGCCTGTACGCCGAGACGCGCGCCGACGACCTGGCCGTCAAGACCGTCCGGGAGCTGCTGCGCCGCCACCCGCAGCTGCCGCCGGAGCGCGTCGACGACGTGGCGCTGGCCGCCACCACGCAGCACGGTGACCAGGGGCTCACGCTCGGTCGCACGGTCGCGATGCTCGCGGGCCTGCCGGCCACGGTGCCCGGGTTCGCGATCGACCGCATGTGCGCGGGTGCCATGACCGCCGTGACGACGACGGCCGCCGCCATCGGGTTCGGGGCGCAGGACGTCACGATCGCGGGCGGGGTCGAGCACATGGGCCGCCATCCCATGGGCTTCGACGCCGAACCGAACCCCCGGTTCCTCGCCGAGCGGCTGGTGTCCGCCGACGCGCTGAACATGGGCGTCACGGCCGAGAACCTGCACGACCGTTTCCCCGCCCTGACCCGCGAGCGCGCCGACGCGTACGGCGTCGCCAGCCAGGCGAAGTACGCCGCGGCCCTCGCCGCCGGGCACATCGAGCCGGACCTCGTGCCGATCGCGCTGCGAGACCCGGAGCAGGGCTGGGGCCTGGCGACCGCGGACGAGCCGCCGCGCCCGGGGACCACGGTCGACGCGATCGGGGCCCTGCCGACACCGTTCCGGCCCGGTGGCCGGGTCACCGCCGGCACGTCCGCCCCCCTCACGGACGGCGCCGCCTCGTGCCTGCTCGCCGCCGAGGACGTCGCCGAGGAGCTCGGCCTGCCCGTGCGCATGCGGCTCGTGTCGTTCGCCTACGCCGGGGTCGAGCCCGAGGTCATGGGCCTCGGCCCGGTGCCCGCGACCCGCAAGGCGCTCGAGCGTGCCGGCCTGACGATCGACGACATCGGGCTCTTCGAGATCAACGAGGCCTTCGCCGTGCAGGTGCTGTCGTTCCTCGACGCGTTCGGCATCGCCGACGACGACGCGCGCGTCAACCCGTACGGCGGCGCCATCGCGGTGGGTCACCCGCTCGCGTCGTCGGGCGTGCGGCTGATGACGCAGCTCGCCCGCCAGTTCGAGCAGCACCCCGAGGTCCGGTACGGCATCACGACGATGTGCGTGGGACTGGGACAGGGCGGCACCGTCATCTGGGAGAACCCGGGCTTCGACGCCGAGGAGGCTGCCCGATGAGCACGTCCGCGCCGCGCCCCGAGCGCGTCACCCACTCCCTCGTGCGCGACGTGCGCCTGCCGGGCGGCCTGGGCACGCTCGCGCTCGTCACTCTCGACAACGGGCTGGACCACACCAAGCCGACCACGCTCGGCCCGCAGGGCATCGCCGAGCTCACGGCCGTGCTCCGCGCGCAGCAGGAGCGCGCCCGCGCCGGCGAGATCGCCGCGCTGGCCGTGACCGGCAAGCCGTACTTCCTCGCCGCCGGCGCCGACCTCATGCAGGTCGCGGGCGTCACGACGCACGACGAGGCGCTCGCCCTGGGTCGCGGCGGGCACGCGGCGTACCGGCTCCTGGGTGAGCTGGGCGTCCCGACGTTCGCGTTCGTCAACGGGGTCGCCCTCGGCGGCGGCCTCGAGGTCGCCCTCAACTGCGACTACCGCACGGCAGCCGCCGACGTGCGCGCCCTCGCCCTGCCGGAGACGGGGCTCGGCCTCGTGCCGGGCTGGGGTGGGGCGTACCTCGTGCCGCGCCTCGTGGGCATCGAGAAGGCCCTCGAGGTCGTCCTCACGCGCCCGGCCGCCAACAAGCCGTACACCGCGGCGCAGGCCGCGCAGATCGGGCTCGTCGACGTCGTGCTGGACCCGGCGGACTTCCTGGAGGAGTCGGTGCGCTGGGCTGCCCGCGTGCTGTCGGGCGAGGTGACGGTCGAGCGACGCCCGCTCGACGACGCCGCGACGTGGGACGCCGCCGTGTCGGCCGCGCGCCTGCGCCTCGACGCCGTCGTCCACGGCTCGCGTCCGGCCCCCGGCCGCGCGCTCGATCTCCTCGCTGCCGCGCGCGACGCCGACAGGGACAGCGCCTTCGCGGCCGAGGACGAGGCGCTGGCCGACCTCATCCTGAGCGACGAGATGCGCGCGAGCGTGTACGCGTTCGGCCTCGTCCAGGGCGGCAAGCAGCCCACGGGCGCGCCGGACCGGCAGCTCGCGCGGCCGGTCACGCGGGTCGGCGTCGTCGGCGCCGGTCTCATGGCCGCGCAGATCGCGCTGCTGTTCGCGCAGCGGCTCGGCGTGCCCGTCGTGATGCGCGACCTCGACGAGGCACGGGTCGAGCAGGGCCTCGCGTCCGTCCGCTCGACGGTCGAGCGCCTCGTGTCGTCGGGACGCATGACGTCCGACGCCGGCGCGCGCGTCGTCGCGCAGGTCAGCGGGTCCACCGACCTCGCCGTCTTCGCCGGCTGCGACCTCGTCATCGAGGCCGTCACCGAGGTGCTCGACCTCAAGAGGCGGGTCTTCGCCGAGCTCGAGGGCGTCGTCGCACCGGACACGGTCCTGGCGACCAACACCTCGGCGCTGTCGGTCACGCGCATGGCAGCCGACCTGCAGCACCCCGAGCGCGTCGTCGGGCTGCACTTCTTCAACCCGGTCGCGGCGATGCCGCTGGTCGAGGTGGTGCAGGCGGACCGGACCTCGGACGAGGCCCTGGCCACGGCGTTCGCCGTCGTCGCGCAGCTGCGCAAGACCGCGGTCCTCGTGAAGGACCGCCCCGGGTTCGTCGTCAACCGCCTGCTGGTGCTGCTGCTCGGCATCATCGTCGACGCCGTCGAGCACGGCACGCCGGTCGAGGTCGCGGACCGGGCGCTCGACCCGCTCGGCCTGCCGATGCCGCCGTTCGAGCTGTTCGACCTCGTCGGTCCCGCGGTCGGGCTGCACGTCCTGACCTCGCTCCGCCTGGACCTGGGCGAACGGTTCCCGCGCTCCCCCGGTCTCGAGAAGCTCGTCGCCGAGGGCACGCGCGTGGTCACGCCCGCCCCCGCCAAGGGCCTGCCCAAGCGTGTCGACCCGGCCCTGCAGGCGGTCTTCGACACCGCCCGCGAGGCGCCCGCCGACGGGACCCCGCTCGACGCCGCCGGGGTCCTCGACGCCGTCCTGACCGCCCTCACGGTCGAGATCGGCCACATGCTCGACGAGGGCGTCGTGGCCACTCCGCAGCAGATCGACCTGTGCATGATCCTGGGCGCCGGGTGGGGCTTCCACCTCGGCGGCATCACGCCGTACCTGGACCGCACAGGCTACAGCGAGCGGATCCTGGGCCACCGCCTCCTGCCCGACGGCGTGGCCAACGTCCCGACCCCCTGACCCGCAGTGGCTGGATTGCCCTCTCACCCCTGGTGAGAGTGCAATCCAGCTCCCCCGGCCGCGAGAGTGCAATCCAACCACCCCCCCGGCCGCGAGAGTGCAATCCAGCCCCCAGGCCGCGAGAGTGCAATCCAGCCACCCCTCGCGCGGCGAGAGAGCAATCCCGGCACCTTCCTGGGGCCGACATCAGGGTCTGGCCGCCGGAACGCCGACGCGAGGCGACCACAGCCCCGCGCCCGGTACTCCTCTTCCACAAGTCACGGGCTCGTGGGCCACCGGGGAGGGAGACGACGGCAGTGTCGTCTCATGACCACGGCGACCGTCCTCGACATGAGAGAACTCCGCGCCGCCGGCAGGCCGTGGAAGGTGATCCACCGTCTGGAGCAGTCCGGCGACTACGTGCAGATGTTCCGCAGCGTGCTCGTGCGCCGCTCGGCGCTCGACGACCCGGAGGTCCGTGCCCGGGCGATCAGCACGGTGCTGCCGCCGGGCGGAGCCGTCTGCCGGGAATCGGCTGCCTGGCTGCACGGCATCGACGCCAGGGCTCCGGGCATGCACCTGCGGCCACCGGCCCTCCAGTGCATCGTCCCGGTCGGTGTCTCTCGCGTCAGGCGGTCGGGTCAGCGGTGCTGGACCAGCGATGCCACGCACGAGGACATCCACATCGTGCGCGGCGTCCCGACGACCACGCCTGCGCGCACCGCGCTGGACCTGGCCCGCTACGCCCCGCGGTTCCTCGCGCTGGCCGCGGTCGACGCGTACGCGCACCAGGGGTACGTCGACCCGCCCGACCTGGCACGACGCGCGCGGCTCCTGGCCGGTGCACGGAACATCGCACGCGCTCGGTTCGTGATCGAGCAGTGCGAACCCGCCACTGAGTCGGCAGGTGAGTCGTGGTTACGCCTTCGGCTGGTGGAGGCGGATCTCCCGCGGCCCGAGCCGCAGATCCGTATCCGCGACACTCACGGGCGGGAGCTCTACCGGCTCGACCTTGGCTACCCGACGGTGCGCGTCGGCGTCGAGTACGACGGTGAGGCGTTCCATCACGCGACGGCTGCCCAGGTCGTGGCCGACGAGCAGCGGCGACGGGATCTGGCGCAGCGGTTCGGCTGGACCGTCATCGGGGTGCACCGGGGAGACGTCCTGGGACGGCGGAACGACCTCGAGCGGACCGTGGCCGGACTCATCGGCTTCGAGGGTGTCGTGATGGCTCGACAGGACTGGGGGTGGCGCGCGCCGGACGCCGGCAGATGACGGGATCGCACTCTCACGCCCGGCAGGGGTGACCGGATCGCACTCTCACGCCCGGCAGGGGTGACCGGATCGCACTCTCACGCCCGGCGGGGGTGACCGGATCGCACTCTCA